>ODAJ012027805.1_pt1 | contig 19683 bp, 15 predicted proteins | sample 1539241 | NCBI WGS metagenome assembly ODAJ01 (sample SAMN02144231, study PRJEB22623) | gut metagenome | biome: sheep rumen | host: Ovis aries | place: New Zealand | reverse complement strand
GAACAAATTAGACTCTATATTCCGCAGCACCTACCAACCGTGCAGGTGCTGCGGATTTCTATTGATACCAAAGAAAATCGAAGAAAAATGCTGTCACTGTCACGCGCAAACTATTGACACACAGCGAGATGAGTGTGACACCTAAAAATGTGCTTATCAAAACGAATCAAAATTTCTGTTAAATTAGTGTTAATTTTGGTCGTTTTTTTTGACAGCCAGATGTGTTAGTACTATCTTGTCATTTTGTGCTAATACTTCGTAACTGCTTAGTCCTCAGTTGTTTCTGCTTTGGGTGTTTGCGTCAGTCGTATCAGTTCATCTCATCAACGTATCAGTTTATCTGTCTTCGTGCGACGGCCGTCAAAAATACCTGCGACGGCCGTCGCAGATATCTACGACATCCGTCACACAATAAGTCTTTATCTATGCACATGTCGGGAACAGCTGATAAAGATGCTGGACTCATCTCATACGAAAACGGGTAGGATAGTATTAAAGCGGAATGACTACTGCAGCAATGGGGGATGAACTCATATATCGTTCAAGCATGTAGATAAGTGCTTGACTTGTTGCCCCCTAAAAATAGGTGTCACACTTATTGTGCTGTGTGTCAGTAGTTTGCGCGTGACTGTGACAGCATTTTTCTTCACAAATACTATCATAAGTGCCAACGGTACAAGGTCTACCAACACTTTGAACTTGTGGGGTATGCATATAAAAAAGTCTTTAAGGCTGCTGGCCTTAAAGACTTTTTATCACTCTGTGCTCGCTTACTCGCGAACTTGAAGCTTCGTTTCGAATTCGCTCACGCTCGATAGACTGAATCAATTCACTCTGTGCTCGCTTACTCGCGAACTTCCCAGATGTCGTTGGTCTCCAGCAACTCCTCGAAGTTGTGGTACTTCTTCTGAGCGCTGACCTCAGCGAGCTGAGCGTATACGGCGTCGTTGTAGGTAGGAGCCTCTACGTCGCGGATGACACCCAACGCTACGGGGAAACCGTCGCCATTGCCCATGAGGGCGAGCTTCAGCTGCAGGGTGTTGTCCTCGCAGTGAGCATCGTGAACGAGTACGTCGTCGATGGTGTAGCCGTCCTTGCCGATTTCTACCACCTTCAGACCGAAGCCCTGCTGGACGAGTCCGAACTCGTTGTTCTCACCGAAGACGAGTTTCTCACCGTGCTTGACGTAGATGGCGTTCTTCTTACGGCCTTCCTTGTTATAGACGGCCTCGTGACAGCCGTCGTTGAAGATGACGCAGTTCTGCAGTACCTCCGTGACGCTGGCGCCCTTGTGCTCGTAGGCAGCCTTCAGCACCTCGACAGTACCCTGGGCATCGGTAGCCACACAGCGGGCGAAGAAGTGGCCGCGGGCACCGAAGCAGAGCTCGGCAGGGCGGAACGGATCCTCAACAGTGCCGTAGGGGCTCGACTTTGAGACGAAGCCACGGGGTGAGGTGGGGGAGTACTGACCCTTCGTCAAACCATAGATGCGGTTGTTCAGAAGAATCATGTTCAGGTCGATGTTACGACGGTTGGCATGGATGAAGTGGTTACCACCGATAGCCAGTCCGTCACCGTCACCCGACACCTGCCATACGGTGAGGTTGGGGTTAGCCACCTTGGCACCGGTGGCGATGGCGGCAGCACGACCGTGGATGGTGTTCATACCGTAGGTTGCCATGTAGTGGGGCAGACGGCTGGAACAGCCGATACCACTGATTACTGCTACGTTTTCAGGGGCTACGCCAATCTCTGCCATAGCCTTATGGAGTGAAGCCAGGAAGAAGTGGTCACCGCAACCAGGGCACCAACGAGGCTGGCCTTTCTTGAAATCACTTGCACTGTAATTACTCATAACTTCTTATTTTTTTTACCACAGATTATTTTTAACCACGAATTACGCGAATTATACGAATTTATTTTTTTATTAAATATCGTTCAAATTTGAGAGAAGTTTCACCGAAGTTGATAAGCAAAGCAATATCGGAATTTGCAACTTTTCCGTAATTGAGGGCTTGTGCTCGATGAATATCGTCTAGTTCTTGAACAGCTTTAAGTTCAACAATGATTTTGCTGTAGCAAATAAAATCTGGTTTAAATGTTGTAGCTAGTTCTTTACCATTATATACGGCATGGAGTTCTGCCTCTCTCTCAAAAGGAATATTCTGATTTTTCAATTCTATCTCTAAAGCATCTTGATATACCTTTTCAGTAAAGCCACATCCGAAATACCGATGTACAGCCATTGCCGCACCGACTATCTTGTGCACCTCATCTCGAAAAAGTAAATCGTCTCTATGCATAGTAGAATAATTCGTTTAATTCGTGGTTAAAAGTTAATCCGTTATTATTTACTTGTTAATTATCTCGTTGAATGCGTTGACTAACTCCTCTACTACGAAGGGTTGACCCTTGACCTGGTTGAACTGGTAGGGTACGAAGCCGTCGACCTTCATGCGCAGGTAGGCAGCGAGCTGACCCATGTTCTGTTCGGCCACCACCACCTTATTATATTTAGAGAGCACGGCAGCCGTGTTCTTAGGCAGCGGGTTCAGGTATTTGAACTGAGCCAGTGCAACCTTGTTGCCGGCAGTGCGGAGCTCGTCCATGGCAGCGTGCAGATGACCGTAGGTAGAGCCGAAGCCCACGATGAGCAGGTCGGCGTCGTTGACGTCGCCCTCTACCTCGAGGTCGGGAACCTGGATGTTATCAATCTTCTGCTGGCGCAGACGCGTCATCAGGTCGTGGTTCTCTGGGTCGGTAGAGATAGCACCCGTGTTAGAGTCCTTCTCCAGTCCACCGAGGATGTGCGTGAAGCCCTCACGACCAGGAATTGCCCAGTAGCGGGTGCCGTTCTCAGCACGCATGTAGGGTGTCCACTTACCCTTCAGCTCCTCAGGAACGTAAGGAGGATTGATGGCGTCGAGCTGAGCCATCTGGGGCAGTTTGAAAGCACCAGAACCATTAGCGATATAAGCATCGGTAAGCAGTACGACCGGTGTCATGTGCTCCAGCGCTATCTTGGCAGCCTGGTAAGCTGCGTCGAAGCAGTCGGCAGGACTGGTGGCAGCCATCACTGGCATGGGACTCTCACCGTTACGGCCAAACAATGCCTGCAGCAGGTCCGTCTGTTCTGACTTGGTAGGCAGACCAGTGGCAGGACCACCACGCTGTACGTCGAGGACTACCAGAGGCAGCTCCATGATGACAGCCAAGTTCATGGCCTCACTCTTCAGACAGACGCCAGGACCAGAGGTGGAGGTGACACCCAGCGCACCGGCAAAAGAAGCACCCAGAGCAGAGGCACAACCCGAAATCTCGTCCTCGCACTGAACGGTGATGACACCGCAAGACTTGTGCTTAGACAGCTCGTGGAGCACGTCGGTAGCAGGAGTGATAGGATAAGAACCCAGGTAGAGGCGCAGGCCAGCCTTCTCGGCAGCAGCGATGAAGCCGTAGGCAGTAGCCTTGTTACCCGTGATGTCCATATAGCGGCCAGGAGTCTTCTCCTTGGTTTCTACGCGATATACGTTGATAACACTGGAGTGCGTGTTGTGTCCGTAGTCCCAACCAGCCTGGATAACCTTGATGTTAGCCTCGGCAATGGCAGGCTTCTTGGCGAATTTCTCCTTCAGGAAGTTGGCAACGAGGTTCAGGTCGCGGTCGAAGAGCCAGCAGACCAGACCCAGCGCAAACATGTTACGGCACTTCATCATCGCCTTGTTGTCCATGCCAGAGTCTGCCAGACAGTCCTTGACCATCGTGGTCAGCGGGCACTGGATGACGCGGTCTGGGTCGATGCCCATCTCGCCCAGATAGTCCTCCGTCTGGAACTGTGCCTTTTCCAGGTCCTTAGGACCGAAAGAGTCGGTGTCGATGATGATGGTTGCTCCCGGCTTGGCATAGCGATACTGTGTCTTCAGGGCAGCAGCATTCATAGCTACCAGCACGTCGCACTTGTCGCCAGGGGTGTACACCTTGCCAGCACCAATGTGTACCTGGAAACCAGACACACCCGTCAGCGAACCTTGCGGGGCGCGAATGTCGGCAGGATAGTCGGGGAATGTAGAAATGCCGTTACCAACGGTGGCACTAACCGTAGAGAAGATGTTTCCGGCCAACTGCATACCGTCGCCAGAGTCACCAGAGAAGCGGACAACAACCTGGTCCAGCTCCTTCACTTCTAATTGTTCAGCCATAATATTTATTAAAGAATGTACGTATTTCTTTCCTTGTAAACAAACGTGTGCAAAGGTCGCAAATTATTATGTAATATCCAAATAAATTGCAATAAAAATGCAGATTTAGCTACAATTTATTGCTAAACCTGCATTTTTATACAACATATTGCTCCCTATATTCAATACTCGAATGACGAGCCCCCTAAGAACTCACGTAGCAGTGAGGTGGGTGGTATCTGGTCTTCTGATATAGGTTTGATATAGCGCAGGAACTTCAGCAGGCGGTAAGCCTCTGCATGTTCCTCACAGTTCTCATAGACCTCCTCCAGTAGCGGCTCGGCCTGTTTCTTGATGACCGCCAACTCGAAGAGCATAGCCGAGTTGAACATGGCGTCGGCATTTTCCTGGAAGGGGAATATCCAGCGGTTCTCACCCTTGCGCACGCTAGGCCAGCGGTGAATGGTCTCTTTGGCAGAGACACCGCGGTACTTATAGTCGCGGATGATGCGGCGCAGCAGACGGTTGTCTGTTGTGGGAATGTAGTTGTGAGAGTCCAGAAGGATTGTGGTCAGTGCTGAGGCATAGATACGGTATATCTGTTCGTCGGGAATCTGTGCCGTCAGTTCCGGGTTGAGTGCATGGATGCCCTCTACTACCAGTATCTCGTTGCCTTTCAGCTTCAGCTTTTTGCCACTCCACTCGCTCTTGCCTTTCTGGAAGTTGTAGCGGGGCAGTTCTACCTCCTCTCCACGGAACAGAGCGTTCATCTGCTCGTTAAGCAAGGGTATGTTCAGCGCATGCAGGTGCTCGAAGTCGAAGTCTCCATTCTCGTCGCGGGGTGTCTGGTCGCGATCCAGGAAGTAGTCGTCCAGCGAGATGCTTATGGGTTGTATGCCATTGACGGCCAGCTGCACGGACAAGCGCTTGCACGTCGTCGTCTTACCACTTGACGACGGACCAGCGATAAGAACCATTTTCAGACCCTTGCGGTGGGCTATCTCGTCAGCAATCTGGGCTATCTTCTTCTCCTGTAGGGCCTCGCTGATCTGTATCAGATTATTGGCATAGCCGTGTTCAATGGCCGCATTCAGGTCGCCAACGGTGCGCAACTTCAGGATGTCCTGCCATTGGTGATGCTCCTGGAAGATTTCGAACATCTTGTCCTGGCGGATGAAGGCACCCAACTTTGCCGGATTCTCGCGTGACGGTATGCGCAGCAGAATGCCATTGTAATAGTATTCCAGTCCAAAGAGGTGCAGCTTGCCCGTCGAGGTCAGCAGGGTACCATAGTAGTAGTCCTTGTAGCCGTCCAGGTCATAGTATGTGGTATACAGTCTGCCGGAATACTCCAGCAGTTTAACCTTCGACAAGCTTTCCTCTTTACGGAACATCTCAATGGCCTCTTCGGTGGTAGCCTCGTAGCGGTGAATAGGATGGTCGTCGGCAATGATGGCTGTCATACGTTCACGTAATTCAGCAATGTCGTCGGGAGTAATCTCTATTTTGTTCCCTTGCTCGTCCTTACGGTCAATGTCCACATAGTATCCGTTGCTGATGGGTATGTCAATCATGACGCGGCACTGTGGCCAGATGTCGTGAGCAGCCTTGCACAACACAAAAAACAAGGTACGGGTGTAGGCACGGATGCCACTGGCAGACTGCAAGTCCAGAAATTCTATCGTCTTCTGCTTGTAGATGCGGTAGTGCATGCCCTCCACCTTATTATTTACTTTAGCACTGACGGGACCATACTCCATGGTCAGTCCAGTCTGCTGAAAAACCTCCTCCAAATTGCAACCGACAGGCACATCCATCGTCTGTCCTGTGTTGCGGCAAATGATTTTTACGCTTTGTTCTGACATAGATTTATGTTATTGATGATGCAAAGATAGGAAAAAAATAGCAAACTATTTTTGAAAAAGAGTTTTTTTTTGTAAATTTGCAGCGAAATATTTCAAAACGCTTAAATTACAGCTTATGTCCATTTGGGTAATTTTTACGCTTCTGGGCTCCTTGGCACTGCTGATGTATGGTATGAAGTCAATGAGCGAAGCCTTGCAGAAGATGGCTGGTCCCCAGTTGCGCCACGTGTTAGGCGCTATGACCACAAACAGATTTACGGGAATGCTTACGGGAATGTTGGTGACGGCTTCTGTGCAGTCGTCTACGGCAACTACGGTGATGACGGTGTCGTTCGTCAATGCCGGCCTGCTGACACTCGCCCAGGCAATCTCTGTTATTATGGGAGCCAATATCGGTACTACGCTGACAGCATGGATTATGTCGGCAGGTATGTCGTTTGATGTTGGCAGTCTGGCATATCCTGCTTTCCTGGTGGGTATCATCCTTATCTATCAGAAACGCTACCGTTATATTGGCGATTTCCTTTTTGGTCTGGCCTTCCTGATTTTTGCTTTGGCAACGCTGCGCGCAACAGGTCAGAGTATGCACCTGGGTGAGAATCAGTCTGTTCTCGCTTTCTTTGCATCGTTCGACCCTGACTCGTTCCTGACTACGCTCATCTTCTTGCTGTTGGGTGGCATTCTGACTTTCTGTGTGCAGTCGTCAGCAGCGGTGATGGCTATCACAATGATACTCTGCTCCAGTGGTGCCCTGCCTATCTATCAGGGTATTGCCTTGGTGATGGGTGAGAACATCGGTACCACTGTTACTTCTAACCTGGCAGCAATGTCTGCCAATACGCAGGCTCGTCGAGCAGCCCTGGCTCACATGTTCTTCAATGTCTTCGGTGTCGTCTGGATACTCTTTGTGTTCCGTCCGTTCATCGATATGGTCTGTGGCTGGGTCGGTTACGATGTTGATATGACCACTGAGGCTGCTGGTGCTCAGGCCTTTATGTCCAATGCCGCTAAACTGAGTTTCGTGCTGGCAGCCTTCCATACCTCGTTCAATGTGGCCAACACCTTTATCTTGATATGGTTCATTCCGCAGATTGAGCGTTTTGTCTGCTGGGTTATCAAGCCTAAGAAGGTCGACGAGGAAGAGGACTTCCGCCTGCATTTCATTACCGCTGGCTTCATGAAGACCCCCGAGCTCTCTGTCTTGGAGGCACAAAAGGAAATCCAGCAGTTCTCCAACCGTATGCAGCGCATGTTCAGCATGGTTCGTGAGTTGCTCACACTGTCGTCCAGTTCTAACAAGAAGTCCGGTCAGGATGGTGAATTCAATAAGCTGTACACCCGTATTGAGAAGTACGAAGGTATATCAGACAATATGGAGTTAGAGATAGCTAACTACCTCAACTCCGTCAGTGATGCCCACCTCTCCGATGATACCAAGGGTAAGATTCGTGCCATGCTGCGTGAGGTCTCTGAGTTGGAGTCTATTGGTGACGCCTGCTTCAATATGGCCCGTACCATTTCCCGCAAATATAATACCAAGGAAGACCATTTTGTGGAGAAGCAGTATGATCATCTGCATCAGATGATGGAGCTGACAGACCAGTCGCTCTCGCAGATGAACCGTCTGATGGGTGGTCGCAAGGAGTCGTTCGATGTGAATCGCACGTTCAATATCGAGAACGAAATCAACAACTACCGCAACCAGTTGAAGTCGCAGAATATCACGGATGTCAACAACCGCGAATATACCTATGCTGTTGGTACCATCTACATGGATCTCATCAATGAGTGTGAGAAGTTGGGCGACTATGTGGTAAATGTTGTGGAGGCACGTATGGGTTTACGTCAAAAAGATGCCTAAAAGTTGTGTAGATTAAGAAAAAAAACATTAATTTTGCACCCGATTATAAACAATCCAATTTATACTATGCGTAGAATCCTATTTTTAACCGCCATGATGTTGACATTTACGTTGACTGTCGTGGCACAGGTAACGACCTCCGCCCTTAGTGGTAAAGTAACCATGCAGGACACCAAGGAAGAGGTTATTGGTGCTACCATTGTTGCTGTCCATGAACCTTCGGGAACCAAGTACACAGCAGTGACCAACGTCAGTGGCCGTTTCGCTATCCAAGGTATGCGTAGCGGTGGTCCATACACCGTTAGCGTTAGCTACATCGGCTACGAGACCAAGACGTTCCGCCAAATCACCCTTCAGTTGGCTGAGACTTACGAGTTGAATGTATGGCTTTCTGAGGATGCCAATGAACTTACAGAAATTGTTGTTAGCGGTAAGGCTTCCAAGTTTGCTGGTGATAAGACAGGTGCTTCCACCAACATCAGCAATGAGCAGATGATGTCCATGCCAATGATTTCCCGTAGCATTACGGATATCGCTAAACTGTCTCCTTATGCAGGTGGTGGTATGAGCTTTGCCGGTGCAAACGGTAAGATGAGCAATTTCACCGTTGACGGAGCCAACTTCAATAACAACTTTGGTCTGAATGATGCTCTCCCTGGTGGTGGCAGTCCTATCTCCCTGGATGCTATTGAGGAAGTTCAGGTAGTTATTGCCCCCTACGATGTTCGTCAGACCAACTTCATAGGTGGTGGCGTCAACGCTGTCACGAAGTCAGGTACCAACACCTTCAAGGGTACAGCCTATACCTATTTCCGCAACGAGCACATGCGCGGTAATAAGATTGACGGCGAGGACCTTGGTCCGAGACCTGAAGACCGTAAGAATATTTATGGTTTCACCCTTGGTGGTCCTATCATCAAGAACAAGCTGTTCTTCTTTGCCAACTATGAGTACGAGAAAGTACCAGGAGAGATTATCAAGTATCGTGCCCGTCAGGAAGGTGAGAAAGCCGGTGGTATGGTATCTCGCGTATTGGCCAGCGACATGCAGAAGGTACACGACTACCTGCTCAATAACTATGGCTACGAGGCAGGCTCATGGACCAGTTTCCCTGCTGACCAGAAGAATGAGAAGTTCTTAGCACGCATTGACTGGAACATCACCGACAACCATCACTTGGCAGTACGCTATAACAGTACCAAGGATACCAGCTATTCTGGTGCCAGCCGTTCTACCGGCGACTACCAGTACAAAGGTACTGGCGACTACCGCACAGGCGATAAAGCCATGATTTTTGCCAATTCAATGTATGGCAACGAGAAGTCTGTCAAGTCTGTCTCTGTTGATTTGAACAGCCGCTTTAGCGATGTCGTCAGCAACCAGTTGCTGTTCACCTATTCTTATATAAAGGATCCTACTCGTACTTCTGAGTCTGCCACCTTCCCATTCATTGATATCTCTTATCCGTACGATGCCTCTTCGACATCTCCCGCTATCGAGCCTTATATCAGTGCTGGCTATGAGTTGTTCTCTTGGAAGAACCATGTAGAGAACAAGGTGTACACCCTGACAGATAATCTCACCCTTTACCTGGGGAACCATAAGGTTACTGCAGGATTCAACTTTGAGCACCAGTTTGCCGACAACTCCTACATTCGTGAGGGAACAGGACAGTATCGTTTCCGTAATATCACTGAATTCCTGAGTGGTGCAGCCCCTGAGGCCGTCAACTTCACTTATGGTTTCAACGGCAACGACAGTCCCACTTCAGCAGTGCGCTTCAATCAGTATGGCCTCTATCTGCAGGATGAGTGGAACGTTACCTCCAAGTTCAAGCTGACTTACGGTGTCCGCTTCGACAACTTGGTATTCGATGAGCAGGATATTGCCCGCAACACCGCCATCTACGACTTGAATTACAAGGATGCCAGCGGCAATACGGTCTATGGCTTCGACGGCTATAGAATCGATACTGGCGCATGGCCCAACAACCGTATCCAGATTTCTCCGCGTGTCGGCTTTACATGGGATGTCCTTGGCGACAAGTCCCTGAAGGTACGTGGTGGTACAGGTATATTTACCGGTCGTCTGCCTCTGGTATTCTTCACCAACCAGCCCGGTAATGCCAATATTGACAAGACTACCTATAGCGTAGGCTACAACTACAAGACCGGCAAGTGGGTTGACACCAATGGCCATGATGAAGCTTGGATTCAGAACAAGCTGAATGGCTTGGCAGGTAAGTTCCTGGGCGTTAATGATCTGATGCAGCATTTCGAGGTTCCTACCACGAACGAGCATCATATTGCAGGTTCTAAGATTTCTGGCGTTTACAGCGACTTCAAGATGCCTCAGGTATGGAAGTCAAGCATCGCTGTCGATTATCAGATTCCTGTCTCATTCCCCTTGTCTGTTACCGGTGAGTTCATCTATACCAAGAACATCAATGCCGTGTATATGCGCAATGTCAATATCAAGGATCCTGTGGCAGATGGCTGGCAGCGCTTCAATGGTGCCGACAACCGTTTTATCTACCCCAAGAACTACCAGTACTATTCTGGCAAAAACGCTATCATGCTTGACAATACCTCTAAGGGCTATGGCTATACCGCCAATATCACCGTTAATGCCGAGCCTATTCCTCGTCTGAAGCTGATGGCCGCCTATACCCATACCGAGAGCAAGGAAGTTTCAGGTCTGCCTGGCAGCGACCCCGTATCAGCTTGGCAGGGTGTCCTCTCTGTTGAGGGTGCCAACTTCTGTTCAGCCCAGCGTTCTGCCTACGTTACTCCTGACCAGATTACTGCTTCTATCGGTTACTATATCCCCATCAGAATTAAGGAGACGACGCTGGGTACGCATATCAACCTCTTCTATAAGGGTTACTCTTCTACAGGTACCAGCTTCATGTATTCTAACGATATGAACGGTGATGGTCTGACTAACGACCTGATGTATATTCCTAAGGACGACAGCGAGATAAAGTTCAAGACCAACGAAGACCGCATTGCCTTCTGGAACTTTGTTGAGCAGGACGACTATCTGAAGAACCATAAGGGCGAGTATGCCGAGCCTTACAGCGGCCGTGCTCCTTGGTTGCATCGTGTAGACCTGCGTGTCGCTGAAGATTTTGAGATGAAGGTCTTTGGTACCAAGCAGAAGTTCCAGGTATCTCTTGACATTATCAATTTTGGCAACATGCTCAACTCCAAGTGGGGCGTTCCCAAGACTGATGAAGTCTGCAACTACGGACGCATCTTGAAGTATGAGGGCGTTGATGCTCAGAATACGCCAATCTTCTCGATGAATACGAATTCTAATGGCAAGTACTATTCAAATACTTATGGCACTTCCATGAGCTATAGCAACTGCTGGAGCTTGCAGGTTGGTTTCAAGTACTTCTTCAACTAAACCGTTCCGGTAAAACTAAAAAAGTCCTTTCAGCTACACAGAAAGTGGTTGAAAGGACTTTTTTTATGTTCCATAGATGTATAAAAAAACATAATAATATATAGGTACGTGCGCGAGAGTCAAATATTATTCCTATCTTTGTTCGCTGTTTTTTGAAAGTATTATAACAATCCAATATTTTTAACTATTAAAATGATGAAACTGAAGAGAATGTTTGTGGCTGCGTGGGCATTGGTATGCTCGTCAGTCATGGTGGCTCAGGAGATGCAGATGCCGCCGATTCCCGTTGACCCCGCCGTACGTATTGGCAAGCTGGACAACGGTCTGACCTATTACATCCGTCACAACGAGTACCCTGAGCATGTGGCAAACTTCTATATTGCCCAGCGTGTAGGTTCTATCCAGGAGGACGAGAGCCAGCGAGGCTTGGCCCACTTCCTGGAGCACATGGCCTTCAATGGTTCTGAGCATTTCCCCTCAAAGCCTGAGGGTAAGGGCATTATCGACTATACCCGTTCGCTGGGCGTAGAGTTCGGCTCCGACCTGAATGCCTATACCAGCATCGACCAGACCGTCTATCGTGTCTGCGACGTGCCCACCAAGCGTGCTACCGCCCTCGACTCTTGTCTGCTCATCCTGAAAGACTGGTCTAACGGTCTGCTTCTGGAGGCTGACGAGATTGACAAGGAGCGTGACGTAGTACATAACGAGTGGCGTCTGGGTGAAGGTCCCTCACAGCGTATGATTACTCGTTCGCTGCCTAAGATGTACCCTGGTTCTAAGTACGGCCTGCGCATGCCTATCGGTCTGATGTCTGTCATCGACAGCTTCAAGCCCGCTACGCTGCGTGCCTACTACCATAAGTGGTATCGTCCAGACAATCAGGCCATCATCGTTGTTGGCGATGTCGATGTAGACCACATGGAAGCCAAAATCAAGGAGTTGTTCAGTGGCATCAAGGTCGATGCCAACGCTCCTCAGGTTGTTGCTGCGGCTGTTCCCGACAACAACGAGGCCATCTATATCTTCGACAAGGATAAGGAGATGCAGATGAGTCAGGTAATGATTATGATGAAGCACGATGCTGTTCCCGAAAAGGAGAAAGGCAATCTCGGCTATCTTGTTCAGAGCTATGCGACCAGTGTTATCTCTCGCATGATGAGTCTGCGCCTGAACGAGATGACACAAGAGGAGAGCTGTCCCTTCTTCCAGGCATACGCTGACGATGGTCAGTATCTGCTGTCAAAGACCAAGGACTGCTTTGAACTGGTTGGTATTCCCAAGGAAGGTAAGGATATGGAGACGCTGCAGACCCTTTATCGTGAGGCTAAGCGTGCCCGCGAGTTTGGTTTCACCGCTACGGAGTATGCTCGTGCCCAGGCAGACTATATGAGTGCTTTGGAGAAACGCTATACCAACCGCGACAAGCGCAAGAATGACGAGTTCGGTGACCAGTATCGTGATCACTATCTCACTAACGAGCCTATTCCCCCATTGGACGTGCTCTATCAGATGATGCAGCAGATTGCCCCCAACATTCCCGTTGCTGCAGTCAACCAGTTGCTTCCAGAGCTGATTTCCGTTTCTGACAGTAACCTCGTTGTCATGGAGTGGGCTCAGGAGAAGGAGGGTAAGAGCTATCCTACCGAACAAGAGATGGCTGCCGCCATTGCTGCTGCCCGTGCTGAGAAGATAGAGGCTTACGTTGACAATGTCAAGGACGAGCCACTGGTTGACGTCACAAAGATTAAGGCTGGTAAGATTGTCAAGGAAACTGAGAACAAGGTCTTTGGTTATAAGGAACTGACGCTCTCTAACGGTGCAACGGTTATTCTGAAGAAGACCGACTTCAAGGATGACGAGATTCAGATGCAGGCTTCTGCTATGGGTGGAAAGTCGTTGTATGGTCCTGCCGACTATACTAACCTGAAAGTCTTCGACCAGGTGATTGGCATGAGTGGTATTGGCAGCTTCTCCAGCAATGAGCTCACCAAGGCTCTGGCAGGTAAAGAGTGTAATGCAGATGCCTCTCTCGGCAACACTCGCCAGTACATCACCGCTCACTCTACGCCGAAGGACATAGAGACCATGATGCAGATGCAGTATCTCTACTTCACCGCCATCAATAAGGACGAGAAACAGTTCCAGAACCTGATGACTTCACTGGATATGGCCCTGAAGAACAAGAATCTGAACCCACAAGCCGTCTTCAGTGACTCACTGAACAACACCCTTTACGCCCACAATCCTCGTTTCGCCAACATCCAGGTAGAGGACTTGAAGAATATCAACTACGACCGCATCCTGGAAATTGCTAAGGACCGCTATAAGAACGCTGGTCAGTTTACCTTCGTTTTCGCTGGAAACTTTGATGAGCAGACCCTCCGTCCATTGATTGAGCAGTATATTGCTTCGCTGCCTGCTACCAAGCAGAAGGCTGAGGACTTCAAGGAGATTCTGACCCTTTCCAAGGGTGAGACTGTCAACCAGTTCAAGGTGAAGACGGAATCGCCCAAGGCCACGGCTTTTGAGTACTGGTATGCTGACATGCCTTATACCCTGGAGAACCAGGTGAAGATTGATGCCGTTGGTCAGATTCTTTCAATGATTTATCTGAAGACCATCCGCGAGGATGAGAGCGCCGCTTACTCTTGTGGTGCTGCCGGTAACTTCAACCTCGGTACTCACCAACCTAAGGCTACCCTTCAGGGTTACTGTCCCATGAATCCTGACAAGCAGGAGATTGCTGTCCGTCTGTTACACGAGGGTATTGCCAAGATGCAGAAGTCTGTCGATGCCGACCAGCTGGCCAAGACCAAGGAGTATATGCTCAAGCAGATTGATGTTGACGCCAAGAAGAATAGCTACTGGATTAACACCATCACTACTTATAAGGAGTATGGCGTTGACTTCTATACCGACTATAAGAAGACAGTAGAGTCGCTGACCGTCAACAGCGTGCGTGACTTCCTCAACAAACTGCTGAAGAGTGGTAACCACGTCGAGGTCATTATGACGCCAGAGGCGAAGTGAGTTGACAATGGATAATTGACAATTGATAATTAAAAACGGCTTGTTCCTAATGGAAACAAGCCGTTTTATTTTGTCATTTGCCAAAAACTCTGTATCTTTGCACACAAATCATAAATAGTAGTAATTCCTATGAGTTATTTATTTTCATCAGAATCAGTATCAGAAGGCCATCCCGACAAAGTGGCCGACCAGATTAGTGATGCCATTCTCGACCAGTTCCTGGCTTACGACGACCATGCCCGTGTGGCTTGCGAGTCGTTTGTTACCACTGGTCAGGTAGTGCTGATGGGCGAGGTGCGCAGTGATGTGTATATCGATCTGCAGACCATAGCGCGTAATACCATCAAGAAGATAGGATATACCAAGGCAGAGTATCAGTTCGACGGTGACTCCTGCGGCATCCTCACTGCTATCCATGAGCAGAGCGAGGACATCAACCGTGGCGTGGACAACGGTGACGAAGACGAGCAGGGCGCTGGCGACCAGGGCATGATGTTTGGCTATGCTACCAACGAGACAGAGAACCTCATGCCTGTCTCGCTCGACCTCTCACACCTCATTGTGCGCACCCTGGCTGAGATTCGCAAAGAGGGTAAGCAGATGACCTACCTCCGTCCGGACGCCAAGAGTCAGGTGACCATCCAGTATAGTGATGCCGGTATTCCTGAGCGCATCGATACCATCGTCGTCTCTACCCAGCACGACGAGTTCGACAGCGACGACGAGCGCATGCTTGCCCAGATTCGCGAGGACGTCATCAACATCCTCATTCCTCGTGTGAAGTCGAAGATTCATTCTCCTAAGGTGCTGGCTCTGTTTGGCGACGACATCAAGTACTTTGTCAACCCCACAGGTAAGTTCGTCATTGGCGGTCCTCATGGAGACACCGGTCTGACAGGTCGTAAGATTATCGTCGACACCTACGGTGGCAAGGGTGCCCATGGTGGTGGCGCCTTCTCTGGTAAGGACTCCAGCAAGGTAGACCGCTCTGCCGCCTATGCTGCCCGCCATATCGCCAAGAACATGGTGGCTGCCGGCGTTGCTGACGAGATGCTGGTACAGATTAGCTATGCCATCGGTGTCGCTAAGCCCATGAATATCTACGTCAATACCTATGGTCGCTCACACGTCAACATGACGGATGGCGAGATTGCCAAGAAGATTGAGCAGCTCTTCGACCTGCGTCCGAAGGCCATCGAGCGCACACTGAAGCTGCGCCAGCCCATGTATCTGGAGACTGCCGCCTATGGCCACATGGGACGCCAGTCAGAGGTTGTCAAGAAGACCTTTACCAGCCGCTACCACGAGACCAAGACCATCGATGTCGAGCTCTTCACTTGGGAGAAGCTGGATAGGGTAGAGGATATCAAGAAGGCTTTTGCACTGTAAGCGTTGGCATCGTCAGACAGCATATCACTGATAGGGAAACCGGTGGGCGAGCTACGTGTCGACCTGCCCCAGTACTATAAGGAGGGATTCTTTTCTAAAGATTCCCTCTTTCATCCTGAATTGGAGGGTGGTCGTTACGGTACGATGGGCGACCCCATTCCCTATACTGTTCGTGGCGACGATACCATCACTATGATTCTGTTGATGTTCTTTGTGATGGCTGTTATTGCCTACTCCAACATTCGTGGCTTCTTTACCCGTCAGGCCAAGAGCTTCTTCTATATGCAGCACGATGCGCCGACCTCCACAACGGAGACGGCCAACGAGGCACGCTTCCAGTTGTTCATTGTCTTTCTGACCAGTTTGCTGTTCTCGACGCTCTATTACTTCTACTCGCTGCACTATCACGGCGATTCCTATATTCTCGACTCGCCGTACTACCTCATCCTGATATTCCTGGCCATCTTCCTGGTGTACTTTTTTATCAAGATGTCGCTCTATGCCATCGTTAACAGGGTGTTCTTTGACAGTAAAAGAAATGAACAATGGATTAAGGCCCTACTGTTTGTAGTAGCCCTGGAGTGCCTCATGTCTGTCCCTGCTATTATTATGGGTCCTTACTTCGACATGTCTATTGAAAAAGTAGAGATATACTTCTATATAGTGCTCTTTTTGGTCAAAATGTTGACATTTTATAAGTGTTATATCATCTTTTTTCGCCAAAATGTCGTTAGTCTGCAAATTATTTTGTACCTTTGTGCGCTCGAAATAGTGCCTTTATTGGCATTGTGGGAAGTGCTGGACTTAACAGCAAATAGTTTGAAAATAAATTTTTAGGACATCAATGATAAAAAAGATTCTGGTTTCGCAACCTAAACCGTCAAGCGAGAAGTCGCCCTACTACGACATCGCTACCAAGTTTGACGTTGAACTCGTGTTCCGTCCGTTCATCAAGGTTGAAGGAATCACTGCTAAGGACTTTCGTGCCCAGAAGGTGAATATCCTGGATTATACAGCCATTGTGTTCACGTCGCGCCATGCCATTGACCATTTCTTCACCTTGGCGAAGGAGATGCGAGTCGCTATTCCTGAGGACATGAAGTATTTCTGTGTGACGGAAACTATTTCGCTGTATATCCAGAAGTATGTGCAATACCGTAAACGCAAGGTGTTTTTCGGTACTACCGGTAAGATTGATGACCTGCTGCCCACCATGGTGAAGCACAAGTCAGAGAAGTACCTGGTGCCCATGAGCGACGTTCACAACGACAGCGTCTCCACCTTGCTTGATTCAAAGAAGCTGAACCACAAGGAGTGCGTCATGTATCGTACTGTCAGCAACGACTTCACCCCTGAGGAGGTGAAGACCTTCGACTACGACATGCTCATCTTCTTCAGTCCTTCCGGTATTGAGTCGCTGACTAAGAACTTCCCCGACTTCAAGCAGGGCGAGATAGCTATTGCTACCTTTGGTCCCACCACCGCACAGGCAGCCAAGGCTGCTGGTCTGCGTCTCGACATTGAGGCTCCCTCTGAGAAGTATCCTTCTATGACGGGTGCGCTGCAACACTATCTCTTGGAGAAGCAAGGGTAGTTCATCGTTCAACGGTTTCAATGGGCAACGTTCAGCGTTTAACGTTCAGGAAGCGGGAGCGTCTGGTCAGTCTGCGACTCATCGACGATCTCTTCGGAGGAGGCAGTAGCCGCTCAGTGGCAGCCTTCCCTCTACGCGCAGTATTTAAGGTACGCGTACGCGAGGACCATGCCGCCGCTCCTGTGCAACTGCTGATAAGCGTTCCCAAGAAACATTTCCACCATGCTGTCGATCGCAACCACGTCAAGCGTCAGATTCGTGAGGCGTGGCGACTCCATAAGCAACTGCTTGTCGAGGCTATAGCCCCTGATAAGCAGTTACTCGTTGCCTTTGTCTGGCAGTCCAGCCAGCACCTTGCTACTTCCGCTGTGGAAGAACGCATTGCCAACTTGACGTGTCGTATCGCCGAGAGGATGAATTCGTAAAATTCGTTTAATTGCCACTTCGTTGACTTTCGCCTTCGGCACGTCGAGCTAAACCTTCTCGCTGTCGCTCGCGAGCCCTTCGGCCTTCGTGGTTTTAAATAAATCTGTGGTCGTGAATAAATTAATTCGTTTAATTCGTTTAATTCGTGGTTTTGTTTAAATCCCTGTTTAGTTTCATCCGTCGTTTCCTGGTGCTGCTCTTGGTAGCGCCCATCCGTTTCTACCAGACGGCCATCTCTCCGCTGTCTCCTCCTTCCTGCCGCTTCACCCCCACCTGTAGCGAGTATGCTCGTCAGGCCATCATCAAGCATGGCCCCTTCAAGGGCCTCTACCTCGCCATCCGCCGTCTGCTCCGCTGTCATCCTTGGGGAGGCTCCGGCTACGATCCCGTACCTTAACCCCTTTCTGCCCCACTTGCTTTTCCCCTCCCAAATATTTGGTAGTTAGGGAAATAATACTTATCTTTGCAGCGGAAAAGTAAAAGCGGAAAGATATGTGTACATGTATTGCTGAAATAAAGGAATCGTATACGAAGGTGAGACACCAAACGGCAGAGGTGGCTCAGCAAAACTTTGATATGGATGATTATTTGGACAAGGTCAATGTCGTCCGTAATAAGTTGGAACAGATTACTGCTGAAACAAGTAATCTGATAGAAACAGTGCGTTGTCACTTTACAGAATTTGATGTTCAGGAGACAGTAGAGTTGCTGGCTCACTCTACTCCGATTCTTATTTTAATGGATCAGCTAAGTCAGAAACTATTGGACTCTTCGCTTTATCCGGGCCTGAAAACTGTTGTCGAGAACTACCGGTATTGTGTGAGTGATTTTCAAGAGCTGTGTAGTGACTTACAGACATATAATATTGATATTCCAAGAGACGAGAAGTGTAAGGAGGTGGAGGAACTTCTTAGAAAACTGGCTTAAAGGCTATGATATTTTATACAACAAGTACTTTCCGCGAAACCCTTGCAGCTCTAACGAAGAAGAGCAAAGATGGATATATGTCGGTAGTGAAAGATATTTGTGCTGGGTTACAGAGTATGCCCGACAATATTCTCCGTGATACAAACGACAGAGTTAGGCAATTTCCAGAATATCGAGTTGTAAAGTTACGTATTCCAAATTCTGGTCAGCATTTGCCGAAGGCCAATGGTTTTCGACTCATTTATTGGATTTCGATGAAGAACGATGTTGTTGTCTTACTGCGCGTTTATCCGAAACGAGGTCCTCAGTCTGCTGTTGATTTAGTAGAGCAGGAGTATAGTCGATTGCTCTTGGAGATGGTGAACGAAAGTCGTTCTAATGTGTTACATCAAGTTGATATAGCCAACGAATTAGTGGAACTGGAACGGCATGCTTGTTTGCCAGGAGAGCAAGGTTCTTCTGATTAGTCGTGATAAGGTCCCTTGAAAGAAGGATTTAGTAAGTAGACTAAATTATTTCTCTCTTTTTTCTTGGAGATTACAAAGATAAGTACTATCTTTGCAATTGGAAGTGTATTTGAAAAGAACGCTGTAAGTAAATTTGAAAGGATATGGATAAGTCCGCCATGATAGACCGCATCAAGCAGACTGCTGCAAGCGTATTACCTAAAGGTAGCACGCTGTACTTGTATGGCTCACGTGCTCGTGGTGACTATCATGAAGACTCTGATTGGGATCTTTTGCTGTTGCTGGATAAAGAAGAATTGAAACGTGAGGATTTTAATCGCTACTCTTATCCATTTGTCTTGTTAGGATGGGATTATGGGGCAGATATTCGCCCACATGCATACACTAAGCAAGAGTGGTTCTTTGGCCCACATGCTCTGTTCTATTATAATGTAGAAAAAGATAAAGAGATATTGTATGAGTCTTAGCGAAAACGGGTGGGTTGTTTGTGATAAATGAATTCGTCAGATTTCCCAGCTAATGTGAACTTCCG
>ODAJ012165582.1_pt1 | contig 19709 bp, 9 predicted proteins | sample 1539241 | NCBI WGS metagenome assembly ODAJ01 (sample SAMN02144231, study PRJEB22623) | gut metagenome | biome: sheep rumen | host: Ovis aries | place: New Zealand | reverse complement strand
CCGCCACAACAGCAGCTACTGGCAGGCGAAGCCCTATCTGGGACTGGGAGCCGCCGCCCACAGCTACGACCTGGACACCCGCTCGTGGAACGTGAGCGACATCCGCCGCTACATCGAGGCCATAGAGCAAGGCCGGCGCCCCCTGGAGGAGCGCGAAGTGCTCACCACCTCCGACCGTTTTGACGACCTCGTCATGACGGCCCTGCGCACCCGCCAGGGGCTCAGCCTCGACGACGTCACCCACCGCTTCGGCCCAGCCTACCGCGAGCACCTGCTAGCCGCAGCCCGCCCTCATCTCGACCGCCATCTGCTCGTCCTCGACGACGACCGTCTGCACCTCACCCGCGACGGTCTGTTCCTGAGCGACGGCATCATGAGCGACCTGATGTACGTTTGAAAACAAATCGCCCCCACTCCCTGCCGTCAACGGCCTCTGAGTGGGGGCGATTTGTTTTTTCACTTGTTCGCCTTGAAGTACAATTGTATTCTGATTCGTCCTTCCCAATGTAGTGGAAGTTAGCGGGAGTTAGTGGGAGTTAGCGGGAGTTAACGAGCCTCCGGCTCGTGGAGTTAACGGACAATACCTTTCTGATGGAGAACTAATGTCCGCTAACTTCTGCTAACTACCGCTAACTCCCGCTAACTACCGCTAACTCCCGCTAACTCCCGCTAACTCCCGCTAACTTCTGCTAACTTCCGCTAACTTCTGCTAACTCCCGCTAACTGTGAACCTATTCCTCGACGATGTTCTTGAAATTCTCCCATCCAGCTTTCGAGCGGTAGCGCTCGGCTGCTCCTTTGGGAACGACGAGGCGGGCAGTGCTGAGCACACCGCTGTCGAAGGCGTTCTCCATGGCGGGCGGATTGGGGGTAGCGATGCGGATGACCTTGATGCGCGGACAGCCCCAGAATGCCATGTCGTTGACACCCTGAAGGGTGCTCGGCAGCGAAATCTCCGTAATGGTGGCGATGCCACGGAAGGCACTGGGATAAATCTGCTTCACGCCCTCGGCCACGGTGAGTTGGCTGATGGCTTTGCCCTGCGGACAGCGGTAGATGAGCGTACTGTCGTGTCGCAAGAGCATGCCATCGACCGACGTGAACAGCGGATTGTCGGCCACGGCTATCTCCTGAAGCGACGCACAGGCAGAGAAGGCGTCATTGGAAACGCGGCGCACCGTATTGGGAATGACCACGCGGCGCAATGCCGAGCAACCGTAGAACAGACGCAACGAGAGGGCGTTGTCCTGCGTGAAGGCGTCCTGCTGATTCTTTCCTGCCGAATAGCTCGAGCCTCCTTTCACCATCGAGGCTCCAGAGAGGTCGAGCTCGGAGAGTTTCCCCGCAGCGCCCCCGGCCCCTGCCATGGCGCGCAGCACCACCATGTCCGAACCGTTGAGCGGTCCTTGCACAGTGAGGCTGGTGAGCGTCTTCCGCTCGGCATCCGAAAGGTGCGAGGCCAGTGTTCCCGCCTCGGTGAGCGTAATGGTTTTCTGAGCCCACGAAGCCGTTGCCAAAAGCATGGCTGCGGCCAAAATGACATGTTTTTTTCTTCATGGCTATATTTTTTTTAATTGGGAATAATCGAGAATAATCGATACAAAAATACGAAATAAGACTTTGAAAACATAAAAATATTCACAATTTATATTTTTTAAGTAAAGAAACGACGAAAATATTCATATTATTTATATATTTGCAATGTTTTTTTCAAAGACGTTAACCCTGACGATATCTAATAAATTATTAATAATACACACATCAAAACACATTTTTCAAGCCTATGACAGCCTTAATTTCCGTAATTCCCATTGTCCTGCTCATCGTGCTGATGATGGGGTTCAAAGTGTCCGGCTACAAGAGCGCGGTCATCACCCTCGTAGTTACCATCATTCTGGCACTGTTCGCCGTGCCGGCCATGGGCATCATTCCCGAGAAGTTCGCCGGAGTGTCCATCTATGGCATCACGCTCTGGTCGGTCATCGAAGGATTCCTGAAAGCCTGCTTCCCCATCATCCTCATCATCATCTGCGCCATTTTCAGTTACAACATCCTCTGCGAAACAAAGGAGATTGAAACCATCAAGACACAGTTCATCCAGATGACCTCCGACAAGGGACTGCTCGTTTTGCTCCTCACGTGGGGTCTCGGCGGTGTGCTCGAAGGTATGGCCGGATTTGGCACGGCTGTGGCCATTCCCGCCGCCATTCTCATCGGGCTGGGATTCAAGCCGATGTTCTCTGCCGTCATCTGTCTGATAGCCAACACCGTGGCCGTAGGTTTCGGAGCAGTGGGCCTTCCCGCCACCACACTGGCCAACCAGGTGGCTGCCGAGGGAGTGGCTTCGCCCGAGATGCTTTGCGAGGTGGCCACGTTCATCATCGTGCAGTTGGCCCTGATGTTCTACATCACGCCGTTCATCATCCTCATGATGACCGACCGCACCAAGATTGTGAAGAACATCTCGCTGGCCCTGTTCGTGGGTACGTTCTCCATCATCGTGCAGTTCTGCTGCGCCCACTTCATCGGCCCTGAGACGCCCGCCATCCTGGGTAGTGTGGCTGCCATCATCGCCATGCTCATCTACAACAAGCTGTTCATTCACGACGAGAGCCCCTCAGACGAAGTCAAAGTGGAGAAGAAGAAGTTTGGCCTCACCAAGACCCTGAAGGCATGGAGCGTCTATGGCCTCATCATCTTCTTCATTCTCATCAGCAGCAAGATTGTGCCCAGCATCAACGCTTTGCTCAACAGCAACCTGGTGACCCAGTTCGACATGCCCGTCATCGGCAACACCTTCAAGTTCGGCTGGCTCTCGAATGCCGGATTGATGATTTTCCTCGGAGCCGTCATCGGCGGACTGATTCAGGGCATGAGCTTCGGCAGACTGATGAAACTGCTGGCCAAGACCACCATCAATCTGCAGAAGACCGTCGTCACGATTTGCTGTCTGGTTGCCATGGCCATGCTGATGAACAACACGGGCATGACCAACGACATTGCCAAGGGGCTCGTGGCGCTCACCGGAACCTTCTTCCCGTTCTTTGCTCCGCTCATCGGCTCCATCGGAACCTTCGTCACCGGCAGTGCCACCAACGCCAACATTCTCTTCGGCAAACTCCAGGCCACGGCAGCCAGCGACCTTGGGCTGGTGAACCAGAGCACCTTCTTCGGTGTGCCCGGCAGCGAGACCAACTGGCTGGCAGCTGCCAACTGTGCCGGCTCTGAGGGAGGCAAGCTCCTTTCGCCGCAGAGCATCGCCATTGCTACGGCCGCCTGCGACATGGAGGGTCAGGACGGCGACATCATGCGCAAGACCATGCCTTTCGCCATCTTCTGGATTCTGATGAACGGTCTGATGGTGTTCCTCGGCCTGCACGTGTTCTGATCTGCAAAAACTGCGTTGCAATTTACAATAAGAAAGCACCACTACGGGTGGTGCTTTCTTATTTTTTCTACCGCTTTTTCAAGACTTTCGGTAGGTTCTATGATATTGTAGTCGGCCCAGAAGTCCTGGTCGCCAAAATAATCCACTTTGTCGTAGAACGAATCCCGCGGGCCGAAGGTGTCGTTGCCGGGCTTTCCCTTCACCTCCTTCAACTTGTCGGTGACCACCATTTCGGTGACCGCCGTGAAGTTGGTGGAAAAGAGACGGCGTTTCCAGTCGCAGCTGAAACGCATCTGCGTTCGCAAATAGTTGATGCGGCTGTACGTTCCGTCGGACTTGAACGAAATCACCATCGAGAGTTCCTTGGGTTTGAACCGCAGTCCGGCCGGTTTTTTTATGAGCATCATCTGTGTGGCCACGTCGCGGTTGCCCATGTCGAGCGTCATTTCAGCGCGCGTGATGGTGTAGTTCTCGTTGTCAATATACACCCGGCCGTGGTAGAGCACATCGGGCGAAGTGCCCTTGGGGTGGAACTCGATGACCACCTGCAGCCGGTCGTCGATTTTCTCAGGAACGGCCACGTTGAAATTATAGTGCTCCATGTCGATTCGGTCGAGTATCAGGCTGCGGTTTTTCACGAAGTCCAGCTGGTTCATCAGCTGCGGCCCTCCCTGAATCTTCACGCCGAGCGTGTCGCTCTGTTTGGTGCTCACCAGCCGGCGGGCTTTCAGAATGGCCACCCAGTCGCGCACCGACGAAACACGGTTGTAGCCAGTCTTGAGCAGTTCGCTCACCGCCTCGGCAATGTAGATGTAGTTCTGCCGCTTCTGAACCGTCTCGCGGTAGAACGTCTGGTAGAGGTGCGGCTCCCTGCCGTAATTGTCGGGAATGCGCCGCAACGCCTCGCGCAGCAGTGTGACAGGGTCGTCGGGCATGATCACCACTTCAGCGAGCATCAGCGAACTGGGCGTCAGCATGATGCGCAGCGGCTTGCCGTCTTTGGGCATCGCCACATAGCGCGACTTGTAGCCTATGTGCGAAACGACGATTCGCCCCTCCAGCCGGGGCACCTTCAGCACAAATCGCCCCTCGGCGTTGGTGATGGTCGAAACGTTGCTTCCATCGACAGAAACATTCACCTGCGACAAGGCTTTATGGGATTCGCGGTCCATCACGACTCCACTCACGCTCTCGAGCTTTTCCTGCGCCATGCCCGCCATGCACACTGCGGTCAGCAGCACCAACAAGATGTATTTCTTCATACTGTACTGGGTTTTCGTTTTTGTGGTACTTATTAGACGTTTTTCCGGATGAAATGTAAAAGCCGCCTGTCCAGTAATTTTCGCTGAGCAGGCGTTTTCCTGAAAAACTACTGGTTCACCGCACCACAATAGGGGCAACTGCCTTTCTCGTGCAGCTTGGCTCCGCACTGCCCGCAAATGTAGTTGCAGCGCGAATTGGAAAAGTAGGTGCGGATGGCGAAAAAGAAATAGAACACCAACAGCACATACCCCACGTAATAAAGTGAAAGCACACTGAAAACCATATAGTCAACCGCACAAATGGCTCCCAGGCCGCAAAGATAGAGCACCATCTCGCCCATGGGCAACAAGTGGCGCACGTCATCGACAACAGCCAGCGCCACAATCACTATGGCCCACACCGAAACCAGAAAGACCGACAGCAGCGTGGGCGTGATGAAGGGATTGAGCGTGGGATGGTAGTAGAAATGCCGCCACATGTCGGGGGCAAAGGTCTGGATGGTGGCATAGAGTGTAGCCGACGAAGCCACCAGCAGCACCAGCAGCGTGGGATAGAACGAGTCGATGTCGTTGAAATGAACGATTTTGGCGTTGCTCCGAAAAACCAGCCTCATGATGTAGATGGCACCGATGATGCCGATAATGATGAGGAAAATGAGCAAATGCACATCAGAGAACACCGAGATGAACTGCGAGATGGGATCGTCGGGAAACACCTTGGGCAGCAGCTCGCTCTCGTGAATCCATCCGAAAGTGTCCTGATCGCGCGCCAGCTGCACCCACACCGAATCTATCGAGTCGGTGGGAATCATGCGGATGTCGGCCACCACCAGCTGGTCGTTCCGCCTGACCACCAGAGAGTCGGTCATCAGCTGGTTGAGCATTTCCTCGGGCTGCTGACGCAGAAGTACAATGGAGTCGGCCTTCACCACGAAATTGTAGTTTTGCGAATAATGGTGCGTGGTGGAGAACGATATGGAATCGAGTTGCTGCTCGGTATAGACCACAGCATCAGGCGAAGTGGGCTTGTGCTTATGATAGCAGCTGGCCAAGGCGCCCGCCACAAGGACCAGCGCCACCACGTGCAGCAACATCCGTATGCGGGAGGCGCACAGGCTCTTCAACCGGCATTCAACTCTCTGCATAGACATTCATCTGGCATTGTTTGCAATCAAACTGGAGTCGGAAGCGTCTGCCGTCGGGCAGCACCAAGAAAAGAGGTTCGCGCCACTGTCGGGCGGCAGCATCGCGTTGCAGACACATGCCCAGAGAGTAACGCACACAATGGCGGCACTGCATGAGCAACGGTGCCCGCTGCGCACGCCTGTCGGCGGGCATGGGGTGATGACCCCCCGGCGAAGCGCATTGCAATTCGAAGGCGGGCTGCACGTCGGCCACACCATGCCGCTGGTAGAACAGCCGCGACTGGCTGTTGGAAACATTCAGCAAATAGGGATAGCGCGCATATTCACCTTCCATCGGGACAACTGCCACGTTTCTCTCCTTGGCCGCTCCCACGCCTCTCCCCTTTCCAAGGGTTTGGCCTTTACGCTTCTCAGCATTTTCAACCACGCTGCGGCGCAGCGTGGCGAGCAAGCTCGAAGGGAGGAAACAGCGGTCGGCTCCGTGCAGAATCTCCACCCGGCGGCTCACGTAGGGCGTTCCGCCCAGTTTCGACAGTTGCTGGCGTATGTTGTCCGTCTGCGGTTTCTGGGCCTGTTGGTGTTCAAAATCCACCTGGCTGCTGGCCAGCACCGCGCCTTCCATGCTCGTCATGCGCAACTGGAACCCCCGCTCGCAGGTGTCTAACGTCATCACCACCTCCATTTTCCGCTCGCTGCTGGGCTTGCTCAACAGGCGTTCGAACTCCTGGTCGTTGTTGCGATAGAGCGACATGCCCGGACGAAGGTGCTGCGGCATCTTCAGCGGGAACAAACGGTTGTTCACCACCTTGTTCACCCGGAAGCCCTCGAGCACCAGGTTCTCGCCTCCTCTTCTTTTTGCCGATGGCGACACCTCGACGTCGGGGCTTCTCTTTGCCGAAAACGGCTTGCCACCCTCGTTCCTGCGGCCTTCCTCATAGAAGAAGCACAGCCCGTCGCCATTGGCAAAGCTGGCCGTCCCGGCCACATTGAACGAATTGCCGCGAATCTCCTTCACCTTGCCCACATATTCGCCCAAGGCCTTGGGCGTGTCGAACGAAGCGATGTCGCGCTGCCGTCCGTTCAGGAAGTAATGGGTGAAGCCGCGGTTGAAGGTTTTCTTCAGGTTCGGCGTGAACGAATAGGTGCAACGCCCTTTCGACGCGCGGCAGTACTGCTGCGGATGGCGGCCGATGATTTCGTCCAGCCGCTGACTGTAAGCTGCCACCACGTTCTTCACGTAATAAACGTCCTTCAGCCGCCCCTCAATCTTGAACGAGACGGCGCCGGCCTCCATCAGCGGCTCCAGCTCGTCAATCTGGCACAGGTCCTTCAGCGACAGTAGGTGGCGCCCCTGCTCAAGCACTTGCCCGTCGGCATCCTGCAGGTCGAACTTCAGCCGGCAGAACTGCGCACACGCACCGCGGTTGGCACTGCGCCCGAAACAGTATTGCGAGGCATAGCACACGCCCGAGTAGCTCACGCACAGGGCTCCATGGACAAACACTTCCAGTTCAACATCGGGCACCGCCTGGTGAATCGCTCGAATCTCGGCCAGCGTCAGTTCGCGGGCCAGCACCACGCGGCTGAATCCCAAGTCGCGCAACCACCCCACTTTGTCGGCCGTGCGGTTGTCGGTTTGCGTAGAGGCGTGGAGCGCCAAGCGGTCGCACAGTCGGCCATCTCCACCAACCATCTCCACCAGCCCCATGTCCTGAATGAGCAGCGCATCGACACCCACTTCGGCCAACCGCTCTGCCAGCTGCCGCGTGGCGTCGAGTTCGTCGTCATAGACAATCGTGTTTACCGTGACATAAACCTTGGCTCCAAACATGTGGGCGTGGCGCACCAAGGCTGCTATGTCGTCCACAGAATTACCGGCAGCCACCCTCGCACCGAAGCGTTCCGCCCCGATATAGACAGCATCTGCGCCATGGTCGATGGCGGCGATGCCGCACTCCAGATTCTTGGCTGGTGCCAGCAATTCTATTTTCTGCATATTCCCAACTCCTAACTCTTAACTCTTAACTCCTAACTCTTAAATCCTAACTCTTAAATCCTAACTCTATTCAATTTCCTCGATGTTATAGGGAGTCTCCTGATAGACGTAGTAGTTTATCCAGTTGCTGTAGAACAGATTGGCATGGGCGCGCCATGTCACCCTGGGTCCATTCTCAGGGCGGTCGTCTCTGTAGTAGTTGACGGGCATATCCACGTCGTCGCGCACACCCATGTCGCGCTTGTACTCGTTGTCGAGCGTATTGGGCGCATACTCCAGATGGCCCGTGATGAAAAACTCCCTGCCGCCGCGGGCCATGACAATGCTCACGCCACTCTCTTCCGACTCGGCCAGCAGCGAAAGCTCGGGCTTGGCCAGGATGTCTTCGCGGCGAATCTCGGTATGGCGGCTGTGGGGCATCATGAACACCTCGTCGAAACCGCGGAAGATGGGCAATGTAGGCACGAGGGTGTGCTGCGGAAAGATGCCAAACTTCTTTTTCTCCAAGGGATACTTCGGTATGCCATAATGATAGTACAGGCCAGCCTGCGCCGCCCAGCAGATGTAGAGCGTACTCGTCACGTGGGTCTTGGCCCAACTGAAGATGTCCTTCATCTCGTCCCAGTAGGTCACGTCCTCATAATCGTAGGTCTCCACGGGGGCTCCCGTGATGATCATGCCGTCGAACTTGTGTTGGCGCAGCTCCTCGAAGTCCTTGTAGAACATCATCATGTGCTCTATCGGGGTGTTCTTGGGGGTATGGCTTTTCAGCTTCATGAAGTAGATGTCCAACTGCAAGGGCGTGTTCGACAACAATCTCACCAAGTCGGTTTCGGTGGTGATTTTCAGGGGCATGAGGTTCAGAATCACTATTTTCAGTGGCCTTATGTCCTGTGTGGTGGCACGCGAGGTGTCCATCACGAAGATGTTCTCCTTCTTCAGCAAATCGATGGCGGGAAGCCTGTCGGGTAGTCTTAGTGGCATATTATCATGTTTCCTTTCTATTCGAGCAATTAAAATCTGTTTACCTTTGCATTTTGAATGTGCAAAGGTAAACATTTTCTTCGACATTAGCCAACACTTGGCCCATTTTTCTCCCTACAACGCCCAACTCCTAACTCCTAACTCTTAACTCCTAACTCACCCCTCTCATGGTCAGGCTGATGCGCTTGCGGCGCAGGTCCACCTCTTTCACCATGACGCGAACGTGCTGGTGGAGCTTCACCACCTGGTTGGGGTCGCTCACGTAGCGGTCGGCCAACTGCGAAACATGTACCAGGCCGTCCTGGTGCACACCCACATCTACGAAAGCCCCAAAGTTGGTGATGTTGGTCACGATGCCGGGCAGCACCATGCCCTCGCACAGGTCTTCTATGCTGTGTACGCGGTTGTCGAACTCGAACTCCTCTATCTGCTCGCGCGGGTCCAGGCCCGGCTTCTCCAGTTCCTTGACGATGTCGGCCAGGGTGAGCAGTCCCACGTCCTCGCGCGCGTACTTTTTAATATCTATCTCCTTCAGCCGCTCCTTGTTGCCCACCAGCGCGCCAACGGTGCAGCCCAGGTCGGCGGCCATCTGCTCCACCACACCGTAGCTTTCGGGATGCACCGCACTGTTGTCCAGCGGGTTCTTGGCTCCAGGAATGCGCAGGAAACCCGCACACTGCTCGAAGGCCGACGGCCCCAACCGCGGCACTTTCTTCAGTTGTGCCCGCGAGGTGAACGCGCCGTGCTCGCGGCGATAATCCACGATGTTCTTGGCCAGTGCCGGCCCCAGCCCGCTCACGTACATCAGCAGGTGCTGGCTGGCCGTGTTGAGGTTCACGCCCACGGTGTTCACGCAGCTCATCACCGTCTGGTCCAGGGTGCGCTTCAGCTTGGCCTGGTCCACATCGTGCTGATACTGCCCCACGCCGATGCTTTTGGGGTCGATCTTCACCAGTTCGGCCAGCGGATCCATCAGTCTTCGTCCTATGCTCACCGCACCGCGCACGGTTACGTCCTCGTCGGGAAACTCCTCGCGCGCCACTTTCGAGGCCGAGTAGATGGAGGCTCCGTCTTCGCTCACGGTAAACACCTGAGGCTTGCCATTGGTCCCATTGGCCCCACTCCTCTCCATCTCCCCCACCGTGTCCTGCACGAAGCTGTTGGTTTCGCGGCTGGCTGTGCCATTGCCGATGGCGATGGCCTCAATGCGATATTTGCGCAGCATGCCCAGCACGTGCATCTTGGCCTGCATGTAGTGGTTCACGGGCGGATGAGGAAAGATGGCCTCGTGGTGCAGCAGGTTGCCCTGTGCGTCCAGGCACACCACCTTGCAGCCCGTGCGGAAACCGGGGTCGATGCCCATGACGCGCTTCTGCCCCAACGGCGCCGACAGCAGCAGTTGGCGCAGATTTTCGGCAAACACCTGGATGGCCTCGTCGTCGGCGCGCTCCTTGCTGGCCGCCGCAAACTCGTTCTCGATGGCGGGCCGCAACAGCCGCTTGTAGCTGTCGTCAACGGCCTCGCCCACCAGACGTGAGCTGCCGCCGCCACCGCGCACATGCAACCGCCGCAGCCGATGGATGCACTCCTCGTCGTCGGCGCCGATGCTCACCCTGAGCACACCTTCCTCCTCGCCACGGCGCATGGCCAGCAGACGGTGGCTCGTGCAGCGGCGCAGCGGCTCCTGCCAGTCGAAGTAGTCGCTGAACTTCTGCGCCTCGTCGGTGTCTTTCTTGGCCTTCACCACCTTCGAGCTGACAACGGCCTCGCGGCGGAACAGCGAGCGCAGCGTGTTGCGCGAGCGCTCGTCCTCGCTCACCATCTCGGCTATGATGTCCTGCGCGCCGCGCAGGGCCATGTCGGCATCCACCACATCGCCGCCCACAAAACGGCGCGCCGCCTGCATGGGTTGCTGCTCGCGCTGCAGGTAGAGCAGCGTGGCCAGCGGCTCCAGACCCTGCTCGCGCGCTATCTGCGCGCGGGTGCGCCGCTTGGGGCGGAACGGCAGGTAGATGTCCTCCAGCTCCGTGCCGTCCCAGCAGTCGGCGATGCGACGTTCCAACTCTGGAGTCATCTTGCCCTGCTCCGTAATGGTCTTGACGACCGTTTCCTTGCGCTTGCTGATTTCCTTCAGCCGTTCGTTCTGTTCGCTGATGGCCGCTATCTGCACCTCGTTCAGGGCTCCCGTGCGCTCCTTGCGGTAGCGGGCGATGAAGGGGATGGTGCATCCCAGTTCGAGCAGTGCCAGGGTGTTGTCCACGCCCTGTTCGGGCAGGTTCAGCCTTTCGGCAATGATTTTTGCAAATGTATTCATTGTGTCAATTCGTTTTTCTGATTGCATGGGTTTCTCCGTTGCAGCCACAAAGATAATCATTTTTTGCTCAACGGCCACCATTGCGCGCCACTTTTTCTTCACTGCTCCCGCCACGCGCGGCTCTGTCTCCAAAAACACACAGATTTTCGTGCCGTTCGTTTTTTCGTTTTTTTCGGAATTAATAATATTCGTAGTTTCAAGGCCTGCTTTGTTTCTTCGGCAGAAAAGCATACGCTACGCGCCGTTCAAAAACAAATAAAAACAAAAACGGACAAGGAAAAACAGGTTTTAATTTGTAAAGCCCCCTTTTTTTGTTGGTTTTTCTTTGTTTTTATTGGTTTTTGAATTGAAAATCGGCGGCCGAAGGGAAAGCCAAAGACGCGAAGCGTTATCATTCCCAGGGATTCCCGCGCAAAGCACGACAACAGACAAACAAACTCGAGACTACAGACAAATATCTCCCGACGATATTTTCTTATTCTCGGGAGATGTTTTTCCGCTGTCGCAAGCCACGAAATTATCTCCCGACGTTGTGTTTGAATTTTCTAGAGAATTTCGTCCTAACGTCGGGAGATAATTTCTGGGCTCACGACAACGTTTTTCCTGCTCACAACAACAATTTCCCAATTGTGTGCGCAAACGATTGCGACTTTTGTTTTTTTTTTACTTTTTTCTTTGTCAAAACGCATAAAATTCATACATTTGCATGGTTTTTTCTGCCATGCCAATTGGGGCAATGCCCAATGCGTGAGCCAAACCAAAAAAGCGAGAAGTATAAATTACACCTTTTTACGAGAAACACTATGACTAATCTTTTCAACCTGCGAAGGTTTTTCCTTTTCGTGGCCGTCATGCTCGTGTGCGGAAGCGCAGGGGCAGACACCTATCCTCTTTCGAGCACAGAATTGGCAAGAAGAATTGCCGCGAAAGAACAAATCACAGATGTTCCAACCATTTATATTGACGTGCCCACCATCACCGACGAGACAACCTTGAGTCAGGTCCTTTATAAAAAAAGGAAAGGCAGTGCCGACGAAGAAGAAATTGCACCTTATTCAACTGCCACTATAACCGTTGTTGACAACAGTGCCGTGGGAACCAAGCAACATTTGGAATCATTCACTGACGAAGTACAGATTAAGGTGCGAGGAAACTCAACGGCTTCTGCTGGCAATGGTAAACTTCCCTATCGCCTGAAATTTGCCAAGACAGGTGCAGACGGCATTTCCCACAAGCACGACCTGTTGGGCTACGGATACTCAAAACGCAATTGGGCATTGGTAGCCAACAACTTTGACCGTTCGATGCTGCGCAATGCTGTCACTTATCACATCGGCCAGTATATAGGCATGGACTTCTGCCCCGGCTATAAGTACGTCGATTTGGTTATCAGCGGACTCTACCGTGGTACATACATAGTTTCGGATCATTGTGAGACAGGCAGCAATCGTGTAGATGTGGCCAACGAGGACACCGACTGGTATCTGGAATTTACATGCTGGGGGCAAATGGCTGAAGCTCCTTATATCGGCATGGGAGACGGCGACGACCACTTTGTTACCATCAAAAATCCTGAGCCCGAAACAGAAGCAGAAATCGCGCAGCTGAAAAGCGAAGTGCAAGCATGGCGAAAAGAATGGATTGCTTCATTCAGCAATGGCAGTTGGCAGAAATACAATGATGTGGAATCATTCATCAAGTTCTACATAGCCAATGAAATAACAGGCGACCTTGACGGCTATTTTGTCTTTAAAGGCTCAAAAGAGGTGAACGGCCTTTTCAAGTGGGGCCCCTTGTGGGATAAGGACTTGGCTTTTGGAAACACCACTTACGCTAACGATGAATTGAGTGCCTTTTATAATAAAACACAATTTGAGTGGGTATTCAAGAACAATCTGTTCAAGGATGCCTCTTTCCTGAAACTTGCCAAGGCCAAAATCGACGAACTGATTCAAGGCGGGCTGTATGAGAAATTGTCAAACGACATTGACAATCTCGTCGCCTTGACCACCAACACACGACTGCAGAACTACACCAAATGGGACATTACAGCCGGGAGCATGGCCTCTGAGGTATATACCATGGCTGATTACAATGAGCACGTCACGGTATTGAAGAACTACATCAAAAACCGTATTACCTATATTCAGAGTGAACTGCAAGGTTATATTGACGAATTGCCCAAACCCACGGACATGACCTACAACCCCACACTGACAGGATGGGAACAAGACGGCTCTATTCCTACTGTGGGAGCTAGCTATAATCTCAACATCTCCAACAGAACGCTTCAGGGCGGCAAGTGGAATGTTCTTTGTGTTCCGTTCAACGCTACACAAGCTCAGGTAGAAGAAGCCTTGGGCTGTCAATACGAATTGGCAGTTCATTCTGGAATGGACGAAGACGGCGTAACTATGCTTTTCTCTACACCTTCCAGCTTAGCCCTGCAGTGCGGCGTACCTTATCTGATAAAACCTGCCATGAATGTAAACACCATTGGAAGGTTTAAAGATGTCGTTTATAACGCAAACCTACTATGGGGACAATATAATGGCGATGCTGTGACTTTCGACAATGTACACTTTTTTAATGCTCAGATTTATAAAAAGGATGTTGCCATTCAGAATAATTATGCCTTTGCTTCTGACATATACATTGACGATGCTTCTCTTTCACAATTGAGTGGGGCAAATACTTGGGATACACAGGCATCTTTTGTAGGTTCTCGTGCCTACATCACTGTTTCAGATGGCACATCTCCCAAGATTAAAATCGTTTCTCCCGAAGGAGGCAGCGACCAACCCGCCCCCGTCCACGCTCAGCTCACCGACGTGCCCACCATCTACATCACTTCCAGCACAATGAGCGCCGACACGTGGGATGCAACGGCAAGCATGGAGGTGTTCGACAGCAACAACATGATCGGAGGCGACAAGACCTACGGCGCAGGAGCCGTGAGCGTGAAATTCAAGGGCGACGGAACCTCGCAGAAACCTTCTTACCGACTGAAGTTCGGCAGCAAGACCGCATTCCTGGGAACCAAGTCGGGGGCTTACAAGCAGTGGGTGCTCGAGGCCAACGACGACGACCCCACCATGCTGCGCAACGCACTCACCGAGGAGCTGGCCGACCAGATGGGATTCAGTTTCACGCCGGGTTGCCAGTATGCCGACGTCTATGTGAACGACCATTACATGGGCACCTACCAGATTACCGACCGCGTGAAGGTGGAGAGCGGACGTGTGCTCGCCGCCAACAAGGACACCGACTGGCTGGTGGAGATTGCATCGAAGGGCGAGGTCGATATGCGCACCGACGGCTACGGCGACCTCTACGTGGAGGGCACCACCGAGCAGCCCTACATCATCATCAAGAATCCCGACCCCGACGACCTGACCGACGCTGGCAAACTGACGCTGAAAGAGAACGTAGGAAACTACTTCAACAACACCTTCTGGGCTGACATCCAGAACAACGTTGATCAGGCCTCGTTCGTCAACTGGTATATCTCCGCGGAGATTATGGCCGCCTATAAACAGCTGTCCGACATCTGCGCCTACCGCGCCGACGCTGCCGACAGCAAGCTCTTCTTCGGCCCCCTCGACGGTGGCGAAAAAGCATACGCCAACTCCACCAACCACCTCATGGACATGAGCGACCTCGACACCGAAGGCTCTTACAACGGCATGATATTCACAGCGGCCGACTACAAGGTGATGGCCAACAAACTGAAAGACCTCTGGGAGCAGGATTGGTTCAAGCAGGCTGTCATCGAAAAATGGAACACCCTCTACGGCGCCAACGCCACCACCGACCTCAAGACCGCACTGAACAACAAGCTCACCACCCTGGCTCAGGAGATTGCACAAACCATGGCCTACAACTACAAGCCAACCGCACAAGGTGGCGCAGGATGGACGCTCAGCGGCACTTACGACGAACAGGTGGCAGCCATCAGAACCTATCTCGACACCCGTTTCGCCTACCTCGACAGGAAGTTCAACGAGCTGGCTGAAGCCAACAACCTGCTCATTGGCGACGTCAACGAAGACGGAAGCCTCGACATTGCCGATGCTGTGGCCATCGTCAACTACATTGTGGGCAAGCCCAACCTCAAGTTCAACATCAATGTGGCCGACGTCAACCTCGACAACGATGTTGACATTGCCGACGCCGTCTCCATCGTGAACATCATTGTGGGCAAGCCCGTCACCACAGGGGCAGCAGCCACAAAGAATGCTGCGTGGGATTCGGCCGACCCGGAGTAAAGACACGGGCCATCCCGCTGCACTCAAAACAAAGCGAAGCATCGCCAAGACCCAACGCATGGAGTCTTGGCGATGCTTTTTCATGCCCCGAAAAACGTCCCAACGACCGGCAGCTGTTCCCTTTCCTCCAAATTGTCACCCGTTTGTGGAATTTTGGTTTTGGAAAATGTTTTTATAACATTGTTTTTTTGTACCTTTGCACTCATGATATCAGTAGAATCACTGAAAGTGGAATTTGGGGTGAAACCCCTCTTCAGCGACGCCAGCTTCGTGGTCAACGACCGCGACCGCATAGCGCTGGTGGGAAAAAACGGAGCAGGCAAATCCACCCTGCTCAAGATTCTCTGCCGCCAGCAGCAGCCGACGGCCGGAACCGTCTCCATCCCCAACGACACCACCATAGGCTATCTGCCGCAGGTGATGCGACTGGCCGACGACACCACCGTCATCGACGAGGCCCGCAAGGCGTTCGCCGACACCACCGCCCTGAAAGAACGCATCGACCGCATGAACCGGCAACTCGCCGAGCGCACCGACTACGAGAGCGACGAATACATGCAGCTGGTGGAGCGTTTCACCCAAGCGCACGAACGCTACCAGCTCATGGGGGCCGACAACTACGAGGCCGAGATTGAGCGCACACTCACCGGTCTGGGATTCCTCCGCACCGACTTCGACCGCCCTACCAACGAGTTCTCTGGCGGATGGCGCATGCGCATCGAGCTGGCCAAACTGCTGCTGCGCCGCCCCGACGTGCTGCTGCTCGACGAGCCCACCAACCACCTCGACATCGAGAGCATACAGTGGCTCGAGCAGTTCCTCGCACAGAGCGGCAGCGCCGTGGTGCTGGTGAGCCACGACCGCGCCTTCATCAACAATGTCACCACGCGCACACTCGAAATATCCTGCGGTCGAATCATCGACTATCGCGTCAAGTACGACGAGTATGTGGTGCTGCGGCGCGAACGGCGCGAACAGCAGCTGCGGGCCTACGAAAACCAGCAGAAGGAAATGGCCGACATGCGCGCCTTCATCGAGCGATTCCGCTACCAGGCCACAAAGGCCGTACAGGTGCAGCAGAAAATAAAGCAACTGGAGAAAATCGTACCCATCGAAGTGGACGAGGTGGACAACGCCGCCCTGAGGCTGAAGTTCCCCCCCTGCCTCCGCTCGGGCGACTATCCCGTCATCTGCGAGGATGTGAGCAAGAGCTACAAAGCCCCCCTCCATCTCCCCCCCGTAGGGGGAGAGTCTGAAGTTACATCCATTTATCAGCAAAAAGCCATCAACAATTATCAGACAGCTCATCCCGACTCTTATGCTCTGATAAAAGAATATGCGCTCAATAAGCGCCACAATCAGACAGACGCAGAGGCCGCTCTCTGGCAAATGCTGAAAGGCAAGTCTTTGGGAGCAAAATTTCGAAGGCAACATATCATTGGCGATTATATTGCCGATTTTGCTTGTTTGTCTCATCAGCTTGTCATTGAAGTTGATGGTGGTTACCACAACACGAAAGACCAACAAGAAATCGACAAACTGCGCACCGAATTTTTGAACGAGGTGGGCTTCCGTGTCCTTCGTTTTACAAATGAAGAGGTGCTAATGTCTCCCGACGTTACCCTGCAACGAATAAAAGAAACACTCGCCCAGCATCAATCCCTGCCAGCGCAGGAAGCCTCCCCTACGGGGGGAAAGGATACGGGTAGGCGAGCTTGCTCGGGAATGGCTTTGGTGGGGGCCGTCTCCTCCAGCGATACCCAGCCTGCGCAGGAAGCCTCCCCTACGGGGGGAGGTTTGGTGGGGGCTACGCCCGTTTTCTCCAACGTTTCGTTCATTCTCAAACGGGGCGAGAAGGTGGCCTTCGTGGGCAAGAACGGCGAAGGCAAATCGACGCTCGTGAAGTGCATCATGGGCGAGATTCCCTTCGACGGCAAGCTCAAGATTGGGCACAACGTGCAGATAGGCTACTTTGCGCAAAACCAGGCGCAGCTGCTCGACGAGCAGCTCACCGTCTTCGACACCATCGACCGCGTGGCCAAGGGCGACGCGCGCCTGCGCATCAACGACATCCTGGGCGCATTCATGTTCGGCGGCGAAGCCTCCGAGAAGAAAGTGCGCGTGCTCAGCGGCGGCGAGCGCAGTCGTCTGGCCATGATCAAACTGCTGCTCGAGCCCGTCAACCTGCTCATCCTCGACGAGCCCACCAACCATTTGGACATGCAGTCCAAGGACGTGCTCAAAGAGGCCATCCGCGCCTTCGACGGCACTGCCATCATCGTCAGCCACGACCGCGAGTTCCTCGACGGGCTGGTGAGCAAGGTCTATGAGTTTGGCGGCGGACACGTGCGCGAGCATCTGGGCGGCATCTACGATTTCCTCCGCACAAAGAAGATGACGTCGCTCAACGAGCTGAACACCAACCGCAAAGCCGCCAACGACGAGACCGCTGCAAAAGCCCAGGCGGCAACCGCCAAGCAAACCGCCACGGCTGCCACCGCCACGGCACCCCCGAAGAGCGAGTCCTACGCCGAGCGCAAGGAACTGCAGCGACGCATCAGCCGCACAGAAAAGGCCGTCAAGGAGAGCGAGGCCAAGATAGAGAAAATGGAAAGCCGCATCGCCGAGCTCGACCAGCTCTTCATGCAGCCCGAGAAAGCCTCCGACATGGTGCTCGTCACCGAATACACCTCAACAAGGCAGGCCCTCGACCAAGAGAGCGACCACTGGATGGAGCTCTCCGAACAGCTGGAGCAGCTCAAAGCCGAGCTGGCAGCAAAGAGCTGAAAACCCGCCCCCCCAAAAAAAAGAACTCCCCCAAACACCAAAAATAAAAAAAACATGAAAAAACTAGTTCTAACAATGGCAATTGCAAGCATGACTGTAGCCGCATCGGCACAGCTGCAGTCGGGCATCAAGCTCGACAACCTCAACCAGAGTGTCAAGGCCGGCGACGACTTCTACCAGTTTGCCTGCGGCGGATGGATGAAAAACAATCCACTGCCCGCAGCCTACTCGCGTTTCGGCAGCTTCGACCAGTTGGCCCAGGACAACAACAAACGCATCAACACCATCCTCACCGATCTGCTCCAGAAAACCTACACCAAGGGCACCAACGAGCAGAAAATGAGCGACTACTACAAACTCGCCATGGACTCCGTGCGCCGCAACCGCGAGGGAGTGAAACCCGTCATGCCCCTCATCAAGGAAATAGAGAAGGCCAAAACCAAATTTGCTCTACAGGCGCTGCAGCTCAAGTATGCCGCCTTCGGCTACGGAAGCGTCGTCAGCACCTACTTCGGAGCCGACGAGAAAGACAGCAAGAACAACATCCTCTCCGTGAGCCAAGCCGGACTGACACTCGGCCTGAAGGACTACTATCTGGAAACCGACGAGGCCACCACCGCCATACGCGAAGCCTACAAGAAGCACATCGTGCGCATGTTCAAGCTCTTCGGATTCAAGGAGAAGGCCGCACAGCAGAAAATGCAGCACATCATGCGCGTGGAAACCGACCTGGCCAAGGTGTCGAAAAGCCGCACCGAGCTGCGCGACCCAGTGGCCAACTACAACAAAATGTCGCTCACTGAATTCGAAGAGAAGTATCCCAACATGCGACTCACACAGTGGCTCAACGCCGAGGGCGTGAAGACCGACTACTTCCGCACACTCGTCGTAGGCCAGCCGGCCTTCGTACAGGGTGCCGACGCCATCGTCGCATCCATGACGCCCGAGGAGCTACGCGCCTACATCGAGTGGGACGCCATCAACAACGCATCCAACTATCTGAGCGACGAAATCGTCGAGGCACAATTCGACTTCTACGGACGCACCATGAGCGGACGCAAGCAGAACCATCCCCGCTGGAAACTGGCCACCTCCCAAGTGGAGGGTGTCTTCGGCGAGGCCCTCGGCAAGATGTACGCCGAGCGCTACTTCCCGGCTGCTTCAAAGGAGCGCATGGAGAAACTGGTGCGCAACCTGCAGATTGCACTCGGCGAGCGCATCGACGCACAGGACTGGATGAGCGACACCACCAAGCAGGCAGCACACGAAAAGCTCAACACCTTCTACGTGAAGATTGGCTACCCCAACAAGTGGAAGGACATGAGCCGACTCACCGTCGATCCGCAGCTCTCATTCTACGAGAACGCACAAATCTGCCGCAAGTTCTGGAACGACTTCCAGATTGAGAAAAACGCAGGCAAGCCCGTCGATCGCGACGAGTGGTACATGACGCCGCAAACCGTCAACGCCTACTACAACCCCACCACCAACGAGATTTGCTTCCCCGCTGGCATCCTGCAGTATCCCTTCTTCGACGCCACCGCCGACGATGCCTTCAACTACGG
>ODAJ014769472.1_pt1 | contig 19724 bp, 15 predicted proteins | sample 1539241 | NCBI WGS metagenome assembly ODAJ01 (sample SAMN02144231, study PRJEB22623) | gut metagenome | biome: sheep rumen | host: Ovis aries | place: New Zealand | reverse complement strand
CTGCGATTAAGCGAGGGCAATGCCATGCTTGCATGAACATTGCCGAGCGGAAGCAGACTCGACCGAAGGTCAAAATGAGAAAATGAGAAAGCAATGAAACAGAAATTTGACATCATACAGTCGACTTGCATCCCCATTGCTATCGACAATTGTAATACCGACCTGATTATACCTGCGAGATATCTCGCCAGTACGACCCGCGACCCGAAGTTCTTTGGCGATGCCTTCATGCACGACCTGCGCTTCGATGCTCAGGGACAGCCTGTGGCTGACTTTGTGATGAACCAGGCCGACTATGCCGAGGCACCGCACAAGGGCGTACACGAGATTATCGTGGCAGGCCAGAACTGGGGTAGCGGCAGCAGTCGCGAGCATGCAGCCTGGGCCATTGCCGGATACGGCGTCAGGGTGGTCATCAGCAGCAGTTTTGCCGACATCCATCGCAACAATCTGCTCAACAACTTTGTCCTGCCCATCGTGGTCAGTCAGGAAATGCAGCAAGAACTCTTCGAATCCATTGCCCGCAATCCGCAGACCCAGGTGGAGGTGGATGTTCCCGAACAGAAGGTGACCAACCTTGCTACGGGCCGAAGTGAGCACTTCGAACTGAACGGCTACAAAAAGTACTGCCTGATGAATGCCCTGGACGACATCGACTTCCTCTTGGAGAATACTGACAAGATAGAAGCCTGGGAACGGGGGGAGTGAGAGAATGAGAAATTGAGAGAGTGAGGAAATGAGGGAATGAGGGAATGAGAAAGAAAGAGACCATAATAGAAATCATGGACACGACGCTGCGGGATGGCGAACAGACCAGCGGCGTCAGCTTCATGCCCCACGAGAAACTGATGATAGCCCGCGCCCTGTTGCAGGACCTGAAGGTCGACCGCATCGAAGTGGCTTCGGCTCGTGTCAGCGACGGAGAGAAGGAGGCCGTGAGCAACATCTGCCGCTGGGCCAGCCAGAACGATATGCTCGACCGTGTGGAGGTGCTGGGGTTCGTAGATGGTAACGCCTCGGTCGACTGGATTTGCGAGGCTGGCGGCCGTCGGCTGAACCTGCTGTGCAAAGGATCACGTCGCCATTGCGAGGAACAACTGCGGAAGACTCTCGAAGAACATGTTAGTGACATACGTTCTGTGGTGGCCTATGCCCATGAGTGTGGGGTAGGGGTTAATCTCTATCTGGAAGACTGGAGCAACGGCATGAAGTCTTCGCCCGACTATGTCTTCGCCCTGGTGGACAGTCTCCAGGACTGTGGTGTCCAACGCTTCATGTTGCCCGACACCTTAGGTATTCTCAATCCCATCGACCTCGTCAACTATGTCCGCCGCATGCGTAAGCGCTATCCTACGCTGCATTTCGACTTCCACGCCCATAACGACTACGACCTGGCCATCTCCAATGTACTGGCTGCTGTGCTGGCCGGTTGCCGGGGCATACACACGTCGGTCAACGGCTTGGGCGAACGGGCAGGCAATGCCCCCCTGGCCTCCGTGCAGGCCATACTGAAAGACCAGTTCCGGGCCCGTACGGGCATCGATGAGAGTCGACTGAACGAGGTGAGCCGGTTGGTGGAAAGTTACTCTGGTGTGCCCATCCCCCTGAACCAACCCATCACGGGTGCCAACGTCTTCACGCAGGTGGCTGGCGTACATGCCGACGGCGACAACAAAGGGCGCCTCTATCAGAACGAACTCATACCCGAGCGCTTCGGACGAAAGCGTGAATATGCCTTGGGCAAAAACTCCGGAAAGGCCAACATCCTGCGCAATCTGGAGGAACTGGGACTGCAACTGTCGCCCGAGCAGACGCGCCGTGTGACAGAACGCATCATCGAACTGGGCGACAAGAAGGAACTCGTCACCCAGGAGGACCTACCTTTCATCGTCAACGATGTCCTGAAGCACACCACGATGGACGAACGCGTCAGACTCGACAGCTACATGGTGAACACCTCCTTCGGACTGCGACCCATAGCCAGCGTCAAGCTGAACGTCAATGGCACCCTCTACGAAGAAACGGCCACCGGCGACGGACAGTACGATGCCTTTGTGCGCTGCATCCGCCACATCTATCGCGACAAACTCGGTCGGCCCTTCCCCTGGCTCTCCAACTACACCGTCACCATTCCCCCAGGCGGTCGCACCGATGCCTTGGTGCAGACCATCATCGAATGGCAGTTCGAGGGCAAAACCTATCGCACGCATGCCCTCGATGCCGACCAGACGGAGGCTGCCATCAAGGCCACCATTAAATTGCTGAATATCATAGAAAGTATATACGTATGAAACTGAAAATTGCTGTGCTGGCCGGTGATGGCATCGGCCCCGAGATTATGGAACAAGGCGTGGCCGTCATGTCGGCCGTAGCCGAGAAGTTTGGACATGAGGTCAGTTACCGCGAAGCCCTCTGTGGTGCACATGCCATCGACGAGGTGGGTGACCCCTTCCCCGAGGAGACATTCCAGACCTGCATGCAGGCTGATGCCGTACTCTTTGCCAGTGTGGGCGATCCTAAGTTCGACAACGACCCCACGGCCAAGGTGCGTCCCGAACAGGGACTGCTGGCCATGCGCAAACGACTGGGCCTGTTTGCCAACATTCGTCCCGTCACCACCTTCGACTGCCTCGTACACAAGTCGCCTCTGAAGGACGAACTGGTCCGTGGTGCCGACTTCATCTGCATCCGTGAGCTTACCGGCGGTATGTATTTCGGCCAGAAAAAGGAAGGCACAGAGGAGGCCTACGACACCAACTTCTACTCGCGTCCTGAGGTGGAGCGCATCCTGCGTGTGGCCTATCAGTATGCCCGTCAGCGTCGTCATCACCTGACCGTTGTGGACAAGGCCAACGTATTGGCCTCCAGTCGTCTGTGGCGCCATGTGGCCCAAGAGATGATGGCCGAGTACCCCGATGTTCAGACTGACTTCATGTACGTAGATAATGCCGCCATGCGCATGATACAGGAACCCCGTTTCTTCGACGTCATGGTGACCGAAAATACATTCGGTGACATCCTCACCGACGAAGGCTCGTGCATCACCGGCTCGATGGGCCTTCTGCCCAGTGCCTCCACTGGTGAGCACACTCCCGTCTTCGAACCCATCCACGGCTCGTGGCCCCAGGGCAAGGGACTGAACATCGCCAATCCTTTGGCGCAGATACTGTCCGTGGCCATGCTCTACGAATACTTTGACCTCAAGCAAGAGGGGGCCCTCATCCGCCAGGCTGTCAATGCCTCGCTTGACCAGAACGTCCGCACACCCGAAATCCAGGTTGAGGGCGGTGCCCACTATGGTACACGCGAAGTGGGCCAGTGGATAGTGGAATACATTCGGAAGAGTTAAAGGATTAAAGGGTTAAGCGCATGAGGTGTTTGACAAATGTTCTGGGCTTGGGACTGGGGCTTTGTTTCCTTTTGTCAGACTACAGTCCTTCCCGTGCTCAGACTTCCTACGGACAGATTATCCGGCAGGCCGTAGAGGCCATGCAGGGCGACAGCCTACAACGGGCTGACAGCCTTTTGCATCAGGCCCTCAAATCCGCCCCCAACCACATGGCTACGCCGCTCGTCTATCGTTATTTGGGACAGATACGGGAGCAGTTGGGCTATCCGCAAGAGGCCCTGGAGAATTACTCGAAGGGCCTCCAGCACAAGGCTGACGATGTGGAACTGAGACTGGACCGTGCAGCCCTGCTCTATCGTATGGGACTGCACCAAAGAGCCCTCTCCGACTACTCCGATGTACTGCGTCTCCAGCCCAAGCACATCGAGGCCCTTCAGATGCGGGCCCACATCCAGGCCAGTCTGCGCAACTATAAGAGTGCCCGCCTTGACTACGAGACTATCCTCCATCTGGAGCCCCTCAACTCGAGGGCTCAGGTCGGACTCATCCTGGTCAATGACCGATCCGGACGTCCGCGCGAGGCACTCGACCGGATAAACGCACTGGTCAGCATGTTCCCCGACAGTGCCCTATACAGGGCTGTCCGAGGCGGCATGCTACACCGTCGCAAGCAGTACGAATACGCTCTGGCAGACCTCAACGAGGCCATTCGCCTTTGCCCTACCTGTGCCGACTACTACATCAGTAGGGCCACGCTCTATCTCGACATGCGTAAGCGTCGTCTGGCCCGGCAGGACACAAAAGAGGCCGTCCGTCTGGGTGCCGACCCCAGGGAAATGGCTGCCTTGCTGAAGAAGGATAAGTGAGGTGTTTGACATTGCCTCGTGAGGCATCTTGCCCCATTCCGTCCAACTCCCTTCTCCACATAGTGGAAGAAGGAGCCAAAAAGGAAGACGAGAGGAAAATGTAAAAAAAGCGTTGAGAATGTTTGTACGGGAGAAAAAAATGTTTTACATTTGCAAAGTGTTAGTGAGGAGGACAAGAGATGGCAAAGTATAACATTGTAGAACGAAAGGAGAAGGACGCCAGTTACAGAATGCAACTGCGCCCAGAATTGGTCGACGAGTTGTACGACAAGATTCTGGAGAAACTGATTCTCGAGAAGAAGTATCGCGACCCTGATTATTCGGCTCGCCAACTGGCTGCCGAGCTGGGGACAAATTCGCGTTATGTGAGCGCCGTGGTCAACCTGCGTTTCCAGGAAAACTATTCTACGCTGGTCAACGAGTTCCGCATCCGAGAGGCTGCCTATATGTTGGTAGATCAGCGTTGGGCCGGTCGCAATGTGGAGGAGATAGGTCTGGCTGTGGGTTTTTCCAACCGCCAGTCGTTCTATGCCTCATTTTATCGCATGAAGGGTATCACTCCCAGAGAGTACCGAGTGCAACAGGCTGAGAAGTTGAAGAAATGAGCATGGCCGTCCGCGACATACGCTTTGCCGACCTGCAGATGCTGAGGTACACCGTCGGGGGATTCGCCCGACTGGAACCTCGGCAAAAACTCTTAGTGTACTATCTGGCAAAGGCCAGCCTCTGGGGCCGCGACATTCTGTGGGACCAGAACTGCCGCCTGGGTCTCGCACTGCGCAGCATGCTTGAGGCCGTCTACGATGCCCATCGGCATGGTAAGTTGACTTGCCAAGACGACAATGAGTGGGAGGCCTTTGTGACCTATCTGCGCTGTGTGTGGTTTGCCAATGGCGTACATCACCACTATGCGATGGACAAGATGCGCCCTGGTTTCAGTGAGCAGTTCCTGCGCGATGCTTTGCACTCTATAGGCTATGAGGTGGACGAGGAACTCATGCGTCTGGTCTTCGACCCAGATTTCATGCCCAAGCGTGTCAATCTGGCCGACGGAGAAGACCTGCTCGAGACCTCCTCGATGAACTATTATGCGCCCGGCATCTCCCAAGCCGAAGCTGAGGCCTTCTATGGCAAGATGAAAACAGATGACCCGCGGCCACCCATGTATGGGTTGAACAGCCGTTTGGAACGCGACGGCGAGGGAAGTCTGGTGGAACGCGTCTGGCGTAGCGGAGGCATGTACGGGCCCTATATCGACAAGATAGTCTCGTGGCTCCAGAAGGCCAGTGAGGTCTGTGATAGTCCGGGACAACGCGAGGTTATACTTTCGCTTATCGATTTTTACAAGACTGGAGACCTACGCACTTTTGACCGGTATTGCATCCTATGGGTGCAGCAGACCGACAGCGAAGTGGACTTTACGAACGGCTTTACCGAAGTGTATGGTGACCCGCTGGGATTGAAGGCCTCATGGGAAGGCTACGTTAACATCGTGGACCATGAGGCCACCCGGCGAGCCCAGACCCTGAGCGATTGGGCACAGTGGTTTGAAGACCATTCGCCTGTCGACCCCAGGTTCAAGAAGACGGAATGTCGCGGTGTGAGTGCCCGTGTGGTGGAAGCTGCCATGCTGGGAGGTGACCTATATCCCTCCAGTGCCATCGGAATAAATCTGCCCAACAGCAACTGGGTGCGCCAGGAATATGGCAGCAAGAGTGTGACCATCGGTAACCTGACCCGCGCCTATGACGAGGCAGCCAGGGGAAGCGGATTCTATGAGGAATTTGTCTTGCCCGAAGCGTTGCCTATGGTAAATGCACCGTTGGCAGCTCAGTTGGACGACCTGCATACCGACCTCCACGAGTGTCTGGGACACGGTAGCGGACAATTGTTGCCTGGGACCGACCCTGATGCCTTGGGCGCATATGGCAGTGCCATCGAGGAGGCACGTGCCGACCTCTTTGCGCTCTACTATATAGCCGACCCAAAACTGGTGGAACTGGGCTTGCTGCCCGACCAGGAGGCTTACAGAAGCCAATATTACACCTACATGATGAATGGTGCGTTGACCCAGTTGGTACGCATCGAAGAAGGTCGCCAGATAGAGGAGGCCCACATGCGTAACCGTGCCCTCATAGCTCGTTGGGCATTGGCCCACACGCAGGCCATGAAGTTGGTGAAAAGGAATGGAAAGACGTATTTGGAAATAACGGACTACGATGCCTTGCGGACGGTGGTAGGTCAGTTGCTGGCCGAGATTCAGCGCATCAAGAGCGAAGGCGACCAAGCGGCTGCCCGTCGTCTGGTGGAGGATTATGGCGTGGAGGTGGACGAAACGTTGCATCACGAGATGTTGCAGCGATATCGGGCACTCGACCTGGCACCCTACAAGGGATTCATTAATCCGTGCTACAGCCTCGTCTGCGATAAGGAGGGCAAGCCGGTGGATGTGGAAATCGTCTACGGCGAGAGTTACGACGAACAAATGATGCGCTACGGACACGAATATAGCCTATGACGACCGAAGAGACCCTGAGAGAGATAAAACTGGAGCTCCGTGCGAACATGAACGGCGTCGTATCGGGCCAGATGCGCCAGGCAGGAGCAAACTACCATGTGAACTTTGGTGTCGAACTGCCACGTCTGCAAAGCATTGCACAGGAGTTTGCACCCAACCATGAAGTAGCGCAGCAACTGTGGCACGAAAACGTGCGCGAGAGTAAGATCCTGGCAGGCATACTGATGCCCACGGAGCGTTTCTCGCCAGAACTGTGCGACCTGTGGCTGGAGCAGATTCCGAATGCTGAGATAGCACAAATGACGGTCATGAACCTCTTTGCACGGCTGCCCTATGCCACGGAGAAGGCTTTCGAGTGGATAGCATCGGACAGGGAGATGTGGCAGTTGTGCGGTTTCCTGCTCATGGCACGCCTCATTATCCAAGGCACCATTCTGAACGACCGCAGTCGGGCGGAATTGCTCGACCAGGCACACTCGCTGCAAAATGTGCAGAGCCTGCATCTGCGCAAGGCCGTGCAGAATGTACTGATAAGGATAGAATAGAAAACGAAAAAATATATTATATATATGAAGAAAGGAAAAGTTGATGCCCTGCTGGGCATCGTGTTCGGAGACGAAGGGAAAGGAAAGGTCGTCGACGTATTTACGCCCAAGTACGATATCGTAGCCCGCTTTGCGGGTGGCCCCAACGCAGGTCACACCATCATCTTCGAGGGCAAGAAGTTTGTCCTGCGGTCCATTCCGTCAGGCATCTTTGCCGAGGACAAGGTGAACATCATCGGCAACGGATGTGTCATTGCCCCAGACCTGTTCATGCAGGAGGCACGCGAACTGGAGACGGCAGGCTACGACCTGCGCAGTCGTCTCCACATCAGTCGCAGGGCTCATCTCATCCTGCCTACCCATCGTGTACTGGACCGTGCCTACGAGGCCGCTAAGGGAAAAAATAAGGTGGGCACCACGGGCAAGGGCATCGGACCTACCTACAGCGAGAAAGCCAGCCGTACGGGACTGCGTGTGGGTGACATTCTGGAAAACTTTGAGCAAAAATATCAGGCTCTGAAGGCCCGACACGAGGAAACACTCCGACACCTGGGCTATACCGACTACGATATCTCGGAGGAGGAACGCCTCTGGATGGAGGGCGTATCGTATATGCGTACGTTCCCGTTGACTGATACAGAGGTGGAAATCAACCGTGCCTTGGCCGAGGGTAAGAACGTGCTGGCCGAGGGCGCACAGGGCACCATGCTCGACATAGATCATGGCACCTATCCTTTCGTATCTTCCTCCAACACTGTCTGTGGTGGCGTCTGCACGGGACTTGGCGTGCCCCCTTCAGCCATAGGCGAGGTGTTCGGTATCTTCAAAGCTTATTCTACACGTGTGGGAGCCGGGCCTTTCCCCGTCGAACTTTTCGACGAGACGGGTGACCGCATCCGTGAGATTGGGCATGAGTACGGTGCCGTAACCGGGCGCAACCGCCGATGTGGATGGGTCGACCTCGTGGCACTTCGATATGCCATTATGGTGAACGGAGTCACGCAACTCATCATGATGAAGAGCGACGTGCTCGATACGTTCCCCACCATCAAGGCATGCGTGGCTTATGAGAAGAATGGTGTCACTACCACTGATATGCCCTACGATACCGAGGGGTGGCAGGCTGTCTATGAGGAGTTGCCTGGATGGCAGACCGACCTGACAGGCATGACTTCCGAGGCTGAATTTCCACAGGCCTTCAAGGATTATGTAGCCTACCTCGAACGCCATTTAGAAGTACCTATTACCATACTTTCAGTAGGTCCAGACCGTGCCCAGACCATTATCCGAGGTTAAACGTTATTTCTACCACGATTAAACGGATTTAGCAGATTATAATCCTTGTGAATAGCACAGGACATCTGCTAAATCCGTTTAATCGTGGTTAAAGACTGATCTACGTTTTGTTAGTCATTTCATAGATTGCCTCTTCCTCTTCGCGGAGCTGTTTTTGGCAAGCCTCGTGCTTCCGGAGGGCAATGTGTTGTTCGGCCAGTTGCACGATGACTTCCTGCCGTTGGTGCTCCAGTTGCTGCTGTTGCAGTACCAGTGCGTCCAGTGCACCATCGTCGTCAGCGTCGGAAAGTCGGCAGGCATCGCCCTGGAGAGCTACGATGGCGCTGCGCAAAGCATCGACGCGGGCCTGGCCCAGCATGGCCTTGATGCGAGTATCCCGGATTCGTTGGCGAATGGCGTTCCAGTCTTTTTCGGCGTCTAAAGCCTGTTGCAGTTCACCGTATTGTACAGGAGGATTGCTGGCATTGAAACGTCGGATCCATACGTCTATCTTCGACTTGATTTCGACGAGTTCCTTGTCGAAGGCTTCCCCCAGAGCCATGATTTCCTGTTGGTGACCCAGTAGACTGGCAAGTTGGGTGGATGACAGACACAGTTCGTCGCGTTGTTTGGTCTCTTTCTCATGAGCTTGGAGCAAGGGTTGGTAGACGCTGTCGAAATGGTCGGCTACGGATTGGTCTCCCAGCATGTCGCCGTATCGCTTTTCGCCCTCTTTGTAGATTTTCTCATGGCGGTTGATGGCTTCGCGCAGTTGTGTGGACAGGTTCTCGAGGTAGTCGTTCTGTTCCCGCTTCTCTTGGAGCTTAGCACGCAGGCTTTCTTCCTGGTTGCTGAGTTCTGCGATTTCCTGATTCAGCTCCGTCCAGCGTTCCATCATCTGTTCGATGCGCAGGTATGTGCTTTCATGATTGCTCTGCCAGTTGGCGTACCAGTCGTTCAGCGTAATGCGTTTGTTGAGTTGTTCGTAGAGTTGGGTGTACTGATTCTGCAGGCGGCTGTGGCGCTGGCGTGTCAATTCTACCATGCGTGCCAGCACCTGGCATCCGGTGTTGACCTCGTTGAGTCGGATGGTCAGGTCGTTGCGCTGCTGTGCCTTCCTGTTAAGTGCCTCGTTGAGTTCGTTGATACGAGTCTGGTGATAGTTGAAGCGGTCGAGTTCGCTCTGAGCGTCCTCGGCATCGTGGGCGGTGTTCTCTATCAGCTGGCGAATCATGGATGAGCGGGCATCGAGATTGGTGCTGGGGGAGCATTCGTCGAAAGTGCGGTCGAGTGAGGCAAAGACGCTCCACTCCTTTACGTCCTCAATCTGTCGCTGACGCAGTCGCGAAAGTTCCTCTTCCTCCACCTCCCGACGAGCCGTTGTGGAAGCCAACTGGTTGCGCATTTGTTGCAACTGGGGCTCTTGCCCAGCCAGTTCGTGGCGGATTTGTTCGAAGTCGGTGCGCAGCTCGCTGATGAGTTTGTTCTGTTCCTGCATCGTGTCGCCGTGGTAGGGATGATGCGTAGCACCGCAGACGGTGCAACTGACGCCTTCGCGCAGGTCGCTTCGCAGTTGGATGACGTTTTGGCTCTTGCTCAGGGTCAGGGTATATTCCTTCTCGTGACACAATTGGCGCAGGTGCTCGATTTTGTTTTCAAGGTTCTCGATGTTGAGCCGCAGGTTGTCGAGGTCGAGTCTGAGGCGGTTGACGTCGCGGGTCTTTTCCTCTATCAACTGGTAGCCCATGCGAATCCTGTTCCACAGCGACTGGGCAGCCAACAGCATCTGTCGGCGACTGTTGAGTTCGGCAGCACGTTTCTGCAGCGACTGGGTGCTCTGTCCGAGATTTTGCTGTCGGTGGATTTCGAGTTCGGCCTTCAGGGTCTCGATGTCTGCCTCCACGCGTTGATAGTCGGCAAAGACGCGACTGAGCATGTCGTTCTCCTCCTGCTGGTTGTGCAGCTCCTCCGCTTGCTCTGCGGCGGTCTGTCGGGTCTTGACCTCCAGTTCTGCCAGATTCTTTAGTTGCAGCAGCACAGCCTCGCCGTGTTCGACCAGGGCTTGATGAGGTTCCATCGTCTGGCGTTGTGCCTTCTGCTGTGTGGCGATTTCTGATACGGCGGCGATTTGTGCTTCCAGTTCCTTGATTTCCTTGTCCAACATCAGTCGCTGCTGGTTGATGGACGTGTCCAATTGGCTGGTGTTTTCCTTGTCGATGTCCAGAATGGAACGTTCGCCCAGGATGTGGCTGGCCTCGATGATGCGGTCGCGCATGCCAATCATCTGGCTTGCGGCTTCCTCGCTGGCGTCGGTCAGTGGTTTCAGCTGCTTCTGTCTGTCTTCGTTCGTCTTCTGCGCTTCCTCCACTTGGCGTGCCAGTTCGCTTTGGCTCTGTTTGTTGTTTCTGGCTTGCTCCTCGAACAACATCATGCGCTGGAAAGTGCCCTGTATGGTCTCGAAGGTTTCGAAGCGTTCCAGATCTTTTTCTTCGTCGGCAATGATGGCCAACTGCTTGTTCAGCTCGTGCAGCCGATTCTGGTGCTCTGTCAGTTCGTTCTTTTTCTCGTTATAGCGTTTCAGCCATTCGCGCTGGCCACGCACCTGTTGCAGGGACGACTCGATGTTGCGCAACTTAGACTCTGCCAACCTAATCATGTCCTCCGTGCGTGCCATTTGTTGTGGACTGAGCAGTGAGGCCGCTATGGTCTGGCGGCGTGCTTCGGTGCGTGTTAGGTGTTTCATCCAGCGAACCATCTCGTCGGGCATACTCTCGCCATGATGATTCTGCCACCAGACGCGTGCACGTTCTTCGGTGGTCATGGGCGATGAGTTTTCCAATTGCATTTCAGATGCTTCGGTGTCCGCAGGCTTCGGTGTCGGCTTGTTCTCGATATGTGTATCTTTGTGGAATAGACTCATTTTTTCCTTCTTTTTGCAAATTTGGTTGCAAAGATATAAATAATTCTCAATTCTCAATTCTCAATTTTCAATTTATTTTGTACCTTTGCAGCGATTTTATAAACAATACCTAAACATAATGGCTCAGAAACCCAGCATACCCAAGGGCACACGAGACTTCGGTCCGGTGGAAATGGCCCGCCGTAACTACATTTTCGATACCATTCGCAGTGTGTATGCGCTGTACGGATTCCAGCAGATAGAGACACCTGCTATGGAGAACCTGTCGACCCTGATGGGCAAATACGGAGAGGAGGGCGATAAACTGCTCTTCAAGATTCTCAACAGTGGCGATTTCACGCGTGGCGTCGACTTCTCCGATGCAGCAGACCATCTGGGACATGTGGCGGCTCAGTTGTGCGAGAAGGGCCTGCGCTACGACTTGACGGTTCCCTTTGCGCGATATGTCGTGCAGCACCGTGAAGAACTGACCTTGCCCTTCCGACGGTTCCAGATTCAGCCCGTATGGCGTGCCGACAGACCGCAGAAGGGGCGCTATCGCGAATTCTATCAGTGCGACGCCGATGTGGTGGGCAGCGATTCGCTGCTGAACGAGGTGGAACTCATGCAGATTGTCGACGAGGTGTTCCGTCGTTTTGGCATCCGCGTGTGCATCAAAATCAACAACCGCAAGATTCTTTCCGGCATTGCCGAGATGATAGGCCAGGCCGACAAGATTGTGGACATCACCGTAGCCATCGACAAACTGGACAAGATAGGTCTGGAGAACGTGAATGCCGAATTGCGTGAAGATGGTCTGCCCGAGGATGCCATCCAGAAGTTGCAGCCCATCATTCAGCTAAGCGGTACCAACGAAGAGAAACTGGCCACGATGCGCCAGGTCCTGAAAAGACCCACCCCTTCCCTCCCTTTTAGGGAGGGTGAGGATACATCCGAGTGCTCCAACACAGGGTTAAAGGGGCTTGACGAAGTCGAGTTTGTCATAAAACAATTTGAAAAAGTAACTGCTCCCTCCCTAAAAGGGAGGGCAGGGGGTGGGTCTTCTTTGGAATTCGACCTCACGTTGGCTCGTGGCCTGAACTATTATACGGGTTGCATATTCGAGGTAAAGGCATTGGACGTAGAAATCGGCAGTATCACGGGAGGCGGTCGCTACGATAACCTGACAGGCATCTTCGGCATGCCGGGTATCAGCGGTGTGGGCATCTCCTTTGGTGCCGACCGTATCTATGATGTGCTGAACCAACTCGACCTCTATCCCCAGACCGTAACTACCCAGACTCAGTTGCTCTTCATCAACTTCGGTGAACAGGAAACGGCCTATTGTCTGCCCACTCTGGCAAAGGCCCGCCAGGCAGGAATCCGTTGCGAAATCTATCCCGATGCCTCGAAGATGAAGAAGCAGATGCAGTACGCCAATGCCAAGCAGATTCCCTTCGTCGCCCTGGCTGGTGAGAACGAAATGAAGGAAGGCAAGCTGACCCTGAAAAACATGGAGACCGGTGAACAGCAATTGCTGACTCCCGACGAACTCATTCAGCACTTCGGCGCCTGACTTCACGCTCAGGCCACTCGCTGAGGCCCAGAATTATACCGGTAGGAATTGGTAAACTACATTTACTGTCTCTAATTCGAAAAAAACTGCAAAACTGCAACAGCCACTGTCTTAGTAGTTGATATTACGAAAGATAGGCCTGTTGCAGTTTTTGTTGCAGATGGCGAAAATGTGGCAGTTTTGCGGTCGGAATGAGGCTGTTTTACAATTTACGTCGGACATAAAATTCACTGCCTGTCCGCGCACGACGGTAGATGAGGTCCGGGATTCCACGCAGCGTGCGACCGAAACTGTTGACGGCAGGCACCTTGAAGGCTGCACCGGCCTGCTGACGAATGGCCAAGAGGATGTCCGTGGTGCCCATCCATGCGCCCGGCTGGTCCTCGCTCGCCGGGGTGTCGAAATACTGATGGAAGAACATCTCGGCAGGGCTTTGCAGCTGGAAGCGGCGGTTGTGCTCCATGATGGCCTGCGTCTCGGCATCGTCGAACCAGTAGCGCTGTCCGTCCTGCAGCTCGGCCTGCGCCTGGGCATAGAGCTGGGCGTAGTTGGGCGTCTGACTGACATCGATGCTGCCCGTCACCTGCACGCCCAGGAAGCGGCGCGAGCCCGTGGGGTCGGTGAGCACGTCGGACATGTTCGTCGTGGCGATGAACGAGGCCAGTCGCGGCACCTCCTCGGTGTGGTTGGCATAGAGTCGCTTCACCTTCACCGACGGCAGTTGCAGGATGTTCTTCAGGAAGCCCTGCTGCTTCTGGGGCGAGATGCGGTTGAACTCGTCGAGGTTGATGAGCAGCATCTGCGACATGGCCAGGTGCACGGGGCGTTCCTCGCCCAGCGACAGGTTGTCGGTGTAGCCCCACGAACGCAGTTCGGGCGGCAGCAGCGAGCGGCAGAAAGCACTCTTGTGCATACCCTGATTGGAGATGAGCAGCGGCACGATGGCGTTGCCGTAGCGGCGGTCGCGCCCCGTCCACTGGGCCACCATAGCCAGGAACCACGTGTGGAACCAGTCCGCCCACTGGCTGGGGTTGTCCGTGGGCACGGTGGCGGCAAGGGCGCGGATGTGGTCGCGGCCGTCCCATTGGCGTGCCTCGTGAAAGAGGTACGCCTCGACAGGATTGAAGTCGCGGATGCGCGTGGATTCGACATAGCGACGGACGTCGCGGGCCCACACGTTCTCCAGTCCGGCCAGTTGCAGGTCGGTGGTGAAGGTGTTGACGACCTCCTTCGTTACGGGTCTCCACGGGGTAATCCACGTGTGGTTGGCGCGGTATTCGGCGTAGCCCATGACGGTGTTGCGACGGAACACGTAGCGGCTCTCCATGCGGCGGATGATTTGCTGCATGAGGGGTTCCTTCACGGTGGACAAAGGCTGTCGGCCGCGCAGCGTCGTCTCTTCCTCATAGACGGCATTCACCAATGTGCGTACGAAGTCCTCCGTCAGACTTGGGTCGTCCCTGAAGGTGAAATGGCGCCACAGGTGGCACACCGTCTCCTCCTCGGGCCAGCCCTGGGCGTAGAGCTGTATCGCCATACCCGTCACGAAATCCTTGTACCACGTGCTGCCCCGCTGCTTGGGGTTGCCCAGGTGTTCGGCCACCTTGCGTGCCGCCACGCTGTAGGCGCGTTCGTAGTTCTCATAGGCGGTCATGTCCATTTCCTCGAAACTGCGCTGTTCGGGCAGCGTGAGCAGATGGTTGTCGGCATCGTCCGGCTCCTCCGCCACAGGACCGCCCTGAATGCGACAGGCCGTTGCCTGCCAGTTGGCGAGAGGGCTTTCGTCGAGCGGCATCAGGAAGGTGTGGCGCAGCGAGGGCGTGATGCGTGTCACGCCGACGGGCAGCGCTGCATCGTAGATACGGGCCACACGGTGGTAGGCCTGGGTGTAGAACGTCTCGGCCTCCATCTCGTTAGCGGGCTGGGTGCCGTCGGCGCGCTCCACACGCACCAGCATGATGACCTCCGTGTCCGTTGCCCCGATGAAGGCGGCGAGTGTCATGGGCATCTCCATAGCGGCGCGCTTCACATCGTCACATGCCTTGCGGCTCATCAGTTGCCGCACCTCCAGCACCACGATGCCGTTGAACTCGGCCACGCCCAGGGCGCCATTGTCCTGTCGGCGCAGCTCCACGGGGGCGCAGATGTGCGGAACCTCACTGTAACGACGGAAGTGCGTGACCCGTTCCGGCGTGACCTCGTCGCGCAGCGAGGTCACGAGGAAGTTGTTGGCATCCGTCTGGATGCGGGTCATAAACTGTTCGGCGGCAAACTGGTACAGGTGTACCTTGCCGTCCTTGTCTGTCTTGATACTTGAAAACCTCATACTTGTATTAATTCATAATTAGGCTGGCACCCTCGTTCCCTGACCGCTCCCCTCCCTACAAGGGAGGGGCAGGGGGAGGGTCTGTATTTAGTTGCGTGTGCCATAGGTGGCACAAGGCTGTGCCATAGGTGGCACAAAGCGAAACGACACGACGTTTGTATGCCGACTACTCATCGGGGAAGTAATATTGTTCCGATTCGTGGTCGTAAGCGACCTGATGCTCATAGCCATACTGACGGAAGAGCTGTGCGACGAGGACCTGCTGCCGGGGCGTGATTTCGTATTCACCGTTCCGGTATCGGTAGAACTGACGTCGGCTGCCGAAGATGTCGAACAACTGTTCGCGCATTTCCTGTGCGTCGCCCGTCCTGACGCCAGTGAGCAAACCCTTCATGCCGCGGGCCATGCGAACGGGTTCCTTCGTGGCAAACAGGGCGCACTGGTCGCCCCTGCGGGCGGCGGGCAGCACGGTGGAGTGGTGGGTGAGCTTAGCGGGAGCCATGTGCCCGATGGCGTAGCGCAGGCAAGTGTTTTTCAGGGGACATTCGTCCTGGAAACAGATGGCCCAATGGGTGGGCGCAAGGGAAAAATCAAGTTTTTGCATAGGATAAGTGTTTTTGATGATTTAACGATACAAAGATACAACATTTTTTCCATATTTCCAAATGTATGTTGCACTATTTTTCAGCCAAAAACCTACACACTTTTGCTATCTGCAACGGAAACTGCAATACATGTATCGCATTGTATCAGAAACGGATAGATACACCCTGTTGCAGTTTTGCAGTTTTCATTGGGAAAAACTAATCGTACGCGCGCGCGATGGCCGATGTTCATTTTATAGTCGTTTTGCGGAAAGGTTTACGGCTACAGTCATAGGAACTTTTCCCCCCATTCCCTTTCCTCTGTCAAATAATTTTCGTAACTTAGCGGCGGCATAGAAGCAAAAACCATGAATCTACTCAAAAAGATACTTCTGTTCTTCAGTGCACGAAAGTTCATCGAAATCATTAATAGTGGTTTCGGATGGCAGTCTGCAGAGCAGGATACTCAGGGATTTCTCCCCATTCCCTTTGCCCTTTGCACTTTTATTTGTATATTTGTGGGCTGCTTACCTTAAATAAGTACGGAGGATGAAAATCTTTGGAAGTAGGAAGCGATGAACCAATAAGAGAACTATGGAATTAGGATACGATAAAACCAGCATACCGTCCATATTTGCATATAGCCAGAAGTTGATTGGACACTCTCTTCGCGAATTAGTCAGTGAGGAGGAGCAAGTCTCTACCAATCTGCAAGGACAGGGTAAAGGTGGCTTGGGGCAGATGATAGAGGAATTATTTTTCCACTATCCCATCAACTCCGACCCAGGCCCTGACTTCAGAGAAGCCGGTATGGACTTGAAAGCAACAGGACTGAAGAAACTCATGTCTGGCGAACTTCAAATAAAGGAGCGCTTGGTGTGTGATATGATTGATTATGAAAAGGTTGTCGACGAAAGTTTTGAGACATCGCTTTTCTATATGAAGTGTCATATCATGCTTCTCATTTTCTACCTTTATGAGAAAGGCGTAAGCAAATGGGATTTAAGATACATCTTCACTGTCATCTGGAAGCTGCCAGAAAAAGATTTGCTTATCATTAAGCATGACTTTGAAACCATAGTTGAAAAAATCAGGCATGGTGAGGCACACCTCTTATCGGAAGGAGATACTGTATATCTGGCTGCATGCCGCAAGGGGCAAAAAGGGGAGAAAGACCGCAAACAGCCATATTCCGACACACTTGCACCAAGAAGAGCTTTTTCCCTGAAGCCTGCTTATATGCGTACCGTATTAGAGTACGTTAAGGCGCAGGGGAAGTCGGCGGTAAGTAATATGGAAATGGAACTTCCGTCTGAAGGCATCGTGACAACCGACCAGTTGAGGGAGCACTCATTTGAGGATATTATCATTGAAAGATTCAGACCGTTCTTCGGCCATAGCTACCTTGAAATATGCGACACACTCGGACTGGTTCCGTCTAAGTCCAAGAGTCGACTGGCTATTATAGCAAATGTAATTGCAGCCCATGGAAGCCAATACCGTCAGCAAAACAATGTTGAAAACTCCGAAGAGTTCAAGAAATCAGGAATCAGGCTAAAGACTATTACCTCGTTTTCCAATGGTCGGGTAAAGGAGGACACCTCGTTTGAGAATATCGATTATGAAGAAATCTTCGACGAGGAAGAATGGCTCGACTCTCGTCTTTATGAGATATTTACCAGCCGTTTCCTATTTGTGCAATTTCAGCAACCAGAAGGAGAGACACAGAAAGACTTTGATTTGAACAAACTGAAGCTTAAGCGTGTGTTCTTTTGGACTATGCCACCTGAGGATATAGAAACGGCAAAAGCGTATTGGCAAAATATTAGGCAGCACGTATTGAAGAACGAGATAGAGCCAAAGTATTTCTGGAACAAAGCCATGCATCGTAAATTCCATGTTCGTCCTAAGGGACGCAATGCTGCAGACCTTGTCATCAATCCCAATGGAGGAAAGGTAAGGAAGTATTGCTATTGGTTCAATGCAGAATATGTTACAAACCTTATAGACAACTATAGTAGACATTAGTGGTAATGGCACAACATAAAATCCGCGTAGTAGAACTCTTTGCCGGTGTGGGAGGCTTTCGCATCGGACTGGAAGGGGCATCGGATGCTTACGAGACCATTTGGAACAACCAGTGGGAGCCTTCGACTATCCATCAAGACGCATCGTTGGTATATCAAGCCCGATTTGGCAGAAAGGGACACAGCAACAAGGACATCAATACTGTGCCGACATCCGAAATCCCAGACCACGACTTGCTTGTGGGCGGATTCCCATGTCAGGACTATTCTGTAGCTGCAACGTTGAGCCGTTCGGGTGGCATTGAAGGAAAGAAAGGTGTGCTTTGGTGGCAGATATATCGCATTCTCAGTGAGAAGGGTGACAAGCGCCCTCAGTACATCTTCTTTGAGAACGTTGACCGTCTGCTGGCATCTCCTGCCACTCAGCGCGGGCGCGACTTTGCCATCATTCTTGCTTCGCTGTCCGACCTTGGTTACGTAGTAGAATGGCGCGTCATCAATGCTGCAGAATATGGTATGCCCCAGCGTCGTCGCAGAACCTACATTGTTGGTTATCGTAAGGATTCCGTAGTCGCCAACAAAATTGAGACGAAGGAGGACTGGGTGGAATTCGACGGCGTGATGGCTCAGGCGTTCCCGTTTGCTGCAAAAGACAAGTCAGAGTCCCTATTTTCCATCGACGGTCCCATAAAGGAAGTATCTGACAATTTCAACAAGGGCAAGAAGAACAGCCCCTTCGGCGAAGCAGGCATAATGAGGGAACGCCAAGTATTTACCGTTGACACGATTCCAGTCTATGATGGTACTCGACAGACTTTGGGCGACAATCTTGTGGATGAAGACTTCGTTCCCGAGGAGTTTTTCATTTCCGATGCCGACTTGCCCAAATGGAAATACGAAAAGGGTGCAAAAAAAATCAACCGCATATCCAAGGAAGGCTTTGAATACGTGTTCTCCGAGGGTGGTATGGCCTTCCCCGACTATCTTGACAAACCCTCTCGCACCATGATTACAGGCGAAGGTGGTTCTGCTCCTTCACGATTCAAACATGTGGTGCAAACTCCGTCTGGTCGCTATCGCAGACTGATTCCTATTGAGTTGGAACGTCTAAACATGTTCCCAGACAACCACACCTACCACCCCGATGTCTCCGACGGTCGCAGGGCGTTCTTGATGGGCAATGCTTTGGTATGTGGAATCGTGCAGGAAATAGGCCGTAGCCTCTATCGTTTCATTTACGACGAAGCACCAGTTTCTACCCGTCCCATTCACGTGCAGCGCAATCCCAAGCCCCTATTGACCTTGGACCTGTTCGCGACTGAAGAGAATGACTTGGTATACAACAAACCAAAGAAAACTTATACGTTAGACCGTAATAAGCGTCTACTCATAGGATTGGTGAAGAAAGACAACGAGGACTATTTCCTTGCGGAAGAACCTACAAAATTGTACTATACGGGTAACGTTGCGACATTCCCCTCAACGATTGCACTCAACAAACTTTACTACTTCATGCCCCACATCAAGGGAAGGGGAGTGAGAGACCTCTACTTGATAAAGATTGTGCGTGTGGGCAGTAAGACGGAAATCCACCCGGAGGTGAAGGACGAGAAAGCCCCGCGTCTGGTATTCGAGCTGGAATATCTGGAGAGTTTGCCCGAATACAAGATGATTAACCTGAACTTCCAGCACGCCTTCACTGACACTTTCCTGGGAAGAGTGATGAACTAACAGGCTTTCTATAACGAATGCGGGCGCA
>ODAJ012146041.1_pt1 | contig 19725 bp, 13 predicted proteins | sample 1539241 | NCBI WGS metagenome assembly ODAJ01 (sample SAMN02144231, study PRJEB22623) | gut metagenome | biome: sheep rumen | host: Ovis aries | place: New Zealand | reverse complement strand
AACCTGGGTTATCGCATGGCCTACGAGGCTGGTCTGTCGTTCAACCTTGACGACATCATCATCCCTGAGTCGAAGAAAGACCTCGTGGAGAAGGGTAACCAGCAGGTACGCGAGATTACCGAGAACTACAACATGGGCTTCATTACCGATACGGAGCGCTATAACCAGGTTATCGATACCTGGACCCACATCAACAACGACCTGGGCAACGTCCTGATGAAGGAAATGACCGAGGCCGACCAGGGCTTCAACGCCGTATTCATGATGCTTGACTCTGGTGCCCGTGGTTCTAAGGACCAGATTCGTCAGCTCTCCGGTATGCGTGGTCTGATGGCTAAGCCTCAGAAAGCCGGTGCCGAGGGCCGTGGTACCATTGAGAACCCCATTCTGTCGAACTTCAAGGAGGGCATGTCCGTGCTGGAGTACTTCATCTCTACCCACGGTGCACGTAAAGGTCTGGCCGATACTGCCATGAAGACGGCCGACGCCGGATACCTGACACGTCGTCTTGTCGATGTCTCTCACGATGTCATCATCAACGAGGAAGACTGCGGCACGCTGCGCGGACTGGTATGTACCGCCCTGAAGAATGGCGACGAGACCATCTCTACGCTCTATGAGCGCATCCTCGGTCGTGTCAGCGTTCATGACATCATCCATCCTACGACCGGCGAGCTCATCGTGGCAGCCGGCGAAGAGATTACCGAGCCCATCGCCCAGATTATCGAGGACTCTCCTATTGAGTCAGTCGAGATACGTTCCGTGCTGACCTGCGAGTCGAAGCATGGTGTCTGCATGAAGTGCTACGGCCGCAACCTGGCCACCCAGCGCATGGTGCAGAAGGGCGAGGCTGTCGGTGTGATTGCCGCACAGGCCATTGGTGAGCCGGGTACGCAGTTGACCCTGCGTACGTTCCACGCCGGCGGTGTGGCCGGTAACGCTGCTGCCAATGCTTCTATCGTGGCCAAGAACGACTCAAAGCTCGAGTTCGACGAACTGCGCACCGTACCCTTCACCGACGACAACGGTGTAGAGTGTCAGATGGTGGTAAGCCGCCTTTCTGAGGTTCGCTTTGTCGATAAGAATACCAATATCGTCCTTTCGTCAATGAACGTACCTTATGGTTCTTCACTCTACTTCAAGCAGGGTGACGAAGTGAAGAAGGGCGACCTCATTGCCCGTTGGGACCCCTTCAATGCGGTCATCGTGACGGAATATGCCGGTACGCTGAAGTTCAAGGACGTGGTTGAGGGTGCAACCTTCAAGGCTGAGACCGACGAAACCACCGGACTGACCGAGAAGATTATCACCGAGACGCGTGACCGTGCATTAGTGCCGACGTGCGACGTTCTCGATGCGAATGGCGACGTCATCGGTACCTACATCTTCCCCGTAGGTGGTCACGTGGTCGTAGAAGACGGCCAGACCATGAAGACGGGTGAGACGCTGGTCAAGATTCCTCGCACCGTGGCTAAGGGCGGTGACATCACCGGTGGTCTGCCACGCGTCACTGAGCTCTTCGAGGCTCGTAACCCGAGTAACCCCGCCGTTGTGAGCGAAATAGACGGTGAGGTCACCATGGGTAAGGTAAAGCGTGGTAACCGCGAAATCATTGTCACCTCAAAGACTGGCGAGCAGCGCAAGTACCTCGTATCACTCTCCAAGCAGATTCTGGTACAGGAGCATGACGCCGTACGTGCCGGAACGCCGCTGTCTGACGGTGTCATCACTCCTGCCGACATTCTGGCCATCAAGGGTCCCACGGCCGTACAGGAATACATCGTCAACGAGGTGCAGGACGTCTATCGCCTGCAGGGTGTGAAGATTAACGACAAGCACTTCGAGATCATCGTCCGCCAGATGATGCGTAAGGTACAGATTAACGATCCGGGTGACACCTCGTTCCTTGAGCAGGAAGTGGTCGATAAACTTGACTTCGCTGAAGAGAACGACCGCATCTGGGGTAAGAAGGTAGTCATCGATGCCGGTGACTCTGAGAACCTGAAGGCTGGTCAAATTGTTACGGCACGTAAGCTGCGCGACGAGAACTCGTCGCTGAAGCGCCGCGACATGAAGATTGTCCAGGTTCGTGACGCCGTGCCCGCTACATCGACACAGATTCTGCAGGGTATCACCCGTGCTGCACTGCAGACCAAGTCGTTCATGTCGGCCGCATCCTTCCAGGAGACGACAAAGGTGCTCAACGAAGCTGCCATCCGTGGCAAGGTTGACCATCTGGAAGGCATGAAGGAGAACGTCATTACCGGACACCTCATCCCTGCCGGTACGGGCCAGCGCGACTTCGACAAGATTATCGTAGGCTCCAAGGAAGAGTACGAGCGCATGCAAGCCAACCGCAAGAATGTGCTTGACTTCGCCGAAGACCCCGTACTGGACGACGTGATGTAAACTTAGACATCAACAATCATAGAAATTAAAAACGTAAGTATTATGGCATTTTTAACTAACGACAAACTGGTCATCGTCGGCGCAGCTGGCATGATTGGCTCAAACATGGCTCAGAGCGCCCTGATGATGGGTCTGACTAACAACATCTGTCTCTACGACGTATTCTCACCCGAAGGTGTGGCTGAAGAGATGCGCCAGAGCGGCTTCGACGATGTATGCATCACCGCTACTACCGATGCCAAGGAGGCATTCACTGATGCAAAGTACATCATCTCTTCCGGTGGTGCACCCCGTAAGGAGGGCATGACTCGTGAGGACCTTCTGGCCGGCAACTGCAAGATTGCCGAGGAACTGGGTAAGAACATCAAGACTTTCTGTCCCGACGTAAAGCACGTGGTCATCATCTTCAACCCCGCCGACCTCACGGGCTTGGTAACGCTGCTCTACTCTGGTCTGAAACCCGGTCAGGTTACCACACTGGCAGGCCTGGACACAACCCGTCTGCAGTCTGCACTGGCTAAGAAGTTCGGCGTCATGCAGAGCGAAATCACCGGTTGCGCCACCTATGGCGGTCATGGTGAGCAGATGGCAGTCTTTGGCAGCCACGTAGTAGTGAAGGGTCGCAAGCTGACCGACATCATCGGTACGCCCGAATTCCCCGCTGAGGAGTGGGAGCAGATGAAGACCGACGTCACCAAGGGTGGCGCTGCCATCATCAAGCTGCGTGGCCGCTCTTCGTTCCAGAGCCCCTCGTACCTCTCGGTTGAGATGATTCGTGCCGCCATGGGCGGTGAGCCTTTCCGCTTCCCCGTAGGCACCTACGTGAAGACCGACAAGTACGACCACATCATGATGGCCATGAAGACGAAGCTCAGCCCCGAGGGTGCTACCTACGAGGTTCCTGAGGGAACTCCCGAGGAGAATGCAAAGCTGGATGCCAGCTACGAGCACCTCTGCAAGATGCGCGACGAACTGGTAACGCTCAACATCGTGCCGCCCATCAGCGAGTGGAACAAGATTAATCCGAACCTCTAAAGCAGAGTTCTGTCTGTCAAACAAAGAAAGCTATCCTTCGGGGTGGCTTTCTTTGTTTACAACCAACTATAAATGTAAAAAAACGAAAAGGAACCGGCCAGAAAAGCCCCTAAGAGGAGAGTTCGCTTAAAAAATCGGCCAATTAGCCGAATATGTTTGGAGAAGAAAACGATGTTGTGTACCTTTGCATCGTCAAAACGTGATTAAGTAAATATCTAAAGCAATAGGTTAGTAGTTTTAAGTTAATTGGTAAAAAGAATAGGTGTAACGGTATGTTAAATTAGCGTTAAGATAAGGCTCGTCGTGATGGCGGGTCTTGTTTTTTTTATAATTTTGCACCCTCAAAGTATTAACGAAGAGAATTATGGCATTAATCAAGAGTTACAAAGGGCTGACACCCAAATGGGGCAAAGACTGCTACTTCAGTGAGAACGCTACAATAGTAGGCGACGTAACGTTGGGCGACGAGTGCTCGGTATGGTTTAATGCAGTAGTACGTGGCGACGTGGCTCCCATCACCATCGGCGACCGCACAAACGTACAAGACTGCAGCTGCATACACGTGACGCACGACACGGGGCCTACCGTTATCGGGAACGACGTAACCATCGGCCACAACGTGACGGTGCACGCATGCACCATCCACGACGGGGCACTCATCGGCATGGGTGCCACGCTACTCGATGGCTGCGAAATAGGCGAAGGAGCCGTGGTAGCTGCAGGAGCCTTGGTCCTTCAGAACGTAAAAGTGGGTGCACATGAAATATGGGGTGGAGTGCCGGCTAAGTACATTAAGCCTACACGTCCCGGCATGACCGATAACGCTGCGCACTACGTGGAGTACTCGAAGGAGTACATGAAGGAGGATCCTACTTGTGCTTTTGGTAATACTCCAGACCACGCTTGACGTTCTCACGTACTGCGTTCGACGACATGGTGGCACCCGTCACGCCATCTACCTTTGTCTGTAGGGCTTTCTTGACAGGAAGTCCTACCCACATGGGAAACATAACCGCCTCCACCTCTTCAAAGTAGTCGGGAGTCTCATGATTCTTCAGAGCCTCAACTTTTTGTATCTTGTTCTTTTTGATATAAATCTTCAAGGGAGTCGTTCCGCGATATCCACGCACGTCTTTTGCCAGCGTTGCCGTATTCACAACATAGACTCCATTTTCTTTCGTCATTACACCGTCGCCTTTCGTCATACTCATCAACAGGACAGCAAGAGCGACCACCATTAATTTCTTCACCACGATTGTTACTATCTATTTATTTTTAATATTCACTACTACATACTCTGAACGTGTACCGATGCGGAATTTTCCGCCCCAGATGCCCAATCCGCTGCTGACATAATAACGCGTTTGGCCACGCTGATGTTCACCGAAGGCACATTCGTAGATAGACTCCGTAATCCACGATATGGGCCATACCTGCCCATGGTGCGTATGACCACTGAACTGGAAGTCAACACCTGCCTGCTCCGACTCTTCAAGATGATAAGGCTGGTGGTCGAGCAGGATGGTGTAGGTCTCCCCCTGCCCCCTCCCAAGGAGGGGGTTAATGAGATTCTTTATCTTGTTTCGACGCAGGTTAGTACGGTCGTCGCGGCCTATGATAGTTAGGTTGCCAATGGCGGCGGCACTATCGCGCAGCAGGTGGATGCCGGCTTCCTGATAGAAGCGCTCTGCATCACGGTCGCCGGCATAATACTCATGGTTGCCTAAGCAGGCATAGACAGGAGCGTTCAGCCGCTGAAATTCCTCGGCCATACGCTCTTCTATGAGGGGGCGCATGGAGCCGTCGATGATGTCACCCGCTACGAGGATGATGTCGGCATGTTCTTTATTGAGCAAATCGACCCATCGGGCCAGCTCCGCCCTGCGGTTATGATAGCCTATATGCATATCGCTCAGCATGACGAGCTTATAGGGTTTCGAGAGCGGCTTGTCGGTAGTCAGCGTCAGCTCTTCGCGTACTTTATTCTTATAATGCAGGTTACCGTAAAGGAAAATGGCGAAGAGCAGGGCTGTCAGTATGCCGGCAGTAGTCCAGTTGTCGTAAAGCCACGACTTGGGGACAAGCCTTACCAGCCGGCCTAAGTCGAGCAACAGGAACATCATGAACATATAGAGCATGACGAAGATGCTGCTGGTGCCAATGTCGTAGCATATAGAAGCCAACCAGAGGGGCAGCTGATCGAATTTGCGGGCTACGCTGAAGAACATCAAGCTGAACGCAGCCACTCCAAGTCCGATAATCAGCCATTTCCATCCGGCAGAAAGGGGCAACAGGCACCAAAGATGCCAAGCCAGATAGGCAAGGGCAAGAATGGGCAGCAACATAAAAATGATCCACATAAAACGCATTTGCTTGGGTTTTCGGCGGCAAAGGTACATATAAACCATCAAAAAGCAAAAATTTTTAACTTTAGTTTCAGAATTGAACTAAAGCTCATAGCCAATCCCCAACGACAGTGTCGCAATGTTACATATATTTTGGTTTCCTCCTATCATTTTCCTCTTCAGGAAACTAAATGACAAGTCAAAAGAGAGAAGCACATGCTTGTATCTCAGCACATTGACTAATTGTCCCCCAACATCCCACCTTGGAAAGCCGCCATCAGTGAAGGTGCTACGATGCCCGTCAACAGGGAAACCCTCATAATAGTACATGCCTTCGGTAGCATCTATGTGTCCTCCCACCCCATAAGCGCCGTAAAGACCTGCACCAATAGAATAGCCGAACGATGTTTCAGGAAAGAAGTTATAAGAAATACTCACAGGAAGCATAAGGTAGTTAGCATCTGCCAAGATATCATTAGAAATGGCTTTGTTTTTATACATCATACCTTTACTCACATATTGCAACTCAGTTTGAAGGTGAATATGCTCCCTTCGGTCAAGTGGTATTCGCACCCCACCACCTAACATCAGACCAGTATGGGTGTCAATGCCTGCCTTATCATTAGGTAATGTCAATGCCAAGCCTATCCGTGCATAGGGATAAACACGGTTCGTTGTTATCGCCCCGTGTTGTGCTAATGCTCCAGCAGCACACCACATCATCACAAAAAACACACACAAACGCTGCATGGCTTATTCCTCCTCCGCCTTGAATCCTAACCACTTTGCATTCAGTTCATGTTCACTCATGGATTCATAAGTGTTCTCTACATAAACTCCCATCTTGTCATCACCTGATAATCGTTCTATGGTAATAAGCAGCCATTCTGACACATAAGTAATCCTCATATAAGGTGCCAAAGAACATTCAACAAGATTCTCTCGTGGCTCATACACATAACTACCGGTTTTCAGCAGGTTATGCTCTTTCTCATAAACAAACAAGAACAACTCGTCATTACTGAAGAAGAGGTCAGCCGGACCACTATGACTACCTGATACCCAATGAAAAACTTCCCCCTTTCCTTGTTGGTTAAGAAGAATAGTATTATTGAGTCGCCATCCTTTTCCCACAACCATGCTATTGAACTCTTCGCTGGTAATGGTAGTGATATTACCTACATAAGGTTTGCCAGTCTCGTCAAGCTCATAAGAATTGGATTCTTCTTCGCAGGTCATAGCCAACAGCGGCAACGTAAACAGGAGCAACAATGTTAGCTTTTTGTAAAAGCAGGAATCTTTCATATACAAATTGTCTTTTGTATATAGAAACGCTGCAGATACAAAAACCTTGCAGGTAAAAGGGACAAAAGCCCTAAAGATTAACGTCTTTTAATACCTTCGCAGTAGCACCAGCCTTACCCATGACGTAGTCACCGGCAGCCTTTCCACGACGCGCCGTTTCGTCCGCATTAGCCGACAGCCGGTTCATACAGGCCGCAAAATCATCGTAACCCTTAATTTCGATGCCACCGCCACAGGCTTTCAACTCCTGTGCCTCCTGGAACTTCTGGTTGTTAGGGCCGAAGATGACGGGCACGCCCCAAACGGCAGCCTCCACCGTGTTGTGGATGCTCACCCCGAAGCCACCGCCAATGTATGCCACGGTGGCATAACGATAGATGCTTGACAAAAGGCCAAAGCAGTCGATGATGAGAGCCTCACCCCCAACCCCTCTCCAAGGGGCGAGGGGAGCAGAACCTCCTTGAGCTGCCAATTTGCTGTATCGTTCGACATGCCACCCCTGCAACTTACTTTCTATCTGTTGCAAATGGTCTTCGCCAATGACATGAGGAGCTATGATGAGTTTCCACTCCGGATGCTGCATGAAGTAACGAATAAAGATTTCCTCATCGGGAGGCCAGGAAGAACCTGCCACAAAGACAGGTGCCCCCCCTACTGCCCCCGAGGGGGCTTCATTACCAAGCCACCGGGCTATTGTGTCCCCCTCGGGGGACGAAAGGGGGGCTTCTACTGCTTGCTTGATTTGCAGCACGCGGTCGAAGCGTGTGTCACCCACCACCGACACGTCAGTAATGCCAAGCGTGGCCAACAGTTCACGACTGACCTCGTTCTGCACATAGAAATGAGTAAAACAATTCAGCACAAGCTTATACTGCTTGCCATACCACTTAAAGAATATCTGGTCGGGACGGAAGATACTGCTGACGCTATATACCGGCACATTACGATGCTTCAGGATGTGCAGATAGTTGTACCAGAACTCGTACTTGATGAAGAACGCCATCACAGGACGGATGGTACGCAGGAAACGGCGGGCATTGGTAATGGTGTCGAGCGGCAGATAGCAGATGATGTCGGCTCCCTCATAGTTCTTGCGAACCTCATAGCCGGAAGGCGAGAAGAACGTCAGCAGAATCTTGTACTCAGGATGCTCACGGCGCAGCTGCTCCATGAGCGGACGGCCCTGTTCAAACTCACCCAGCGAGGCGGCATGGAACCACACATACTTTGCCTCTGGATCTACCTGTTCACGCAACACCCTGAAGGCATCGCGCTCACCACGCCACATCTTGCGCACCTTCTCATTGAAATGGCTCGCAATGGCCACGCCCAGCTGATAGAGATAAATAATTATATTGTACATGAAACGGCCCCCCCTACTGCCCCCGAGCCGAATGGGGGGCTTCCAACACTTCAATAGCCCTCCGCATGCGACGAATGGTCTCTTCCTTGCCGAGGAATGCCGAGATATCGAACATTCCTGGTCCCTTGCCCTCGCCAACCAGCGTCAGGCGCCAGGCATTCATGATGTTACCCAGCTTATATTCTTTCTGCTCAATCCAAGCATGCACAACCTGCTCCTGATTCTCTAAAGAGAAGTCGTCGATACCCTCCAGCACACCAATCAGTTCCGTCAGCTGAGCTGCCGAATCTTCTTTCCAACGTTTTTTCACCGTCTTCTCATCATACTGCGTAGGAGCCTCGAAGAAGAAAGAGCACAGCGGCCACAGCTCTTTAACGAAGTTCACACGATCCTTCATCATGCTGACTACCTGAACAATACGTTCTTTGGAGTCCTTGACCCCATGTTCGCGGCAAATCGGTTCGAAGTGTTCTGCTATCTCCTCTGCCGACTTCTTCAGAATATACTCATGGTTGAACCAGATGCCTTTCTCGTAAGCAAACTTAGCACCGGCCTTCGAGCACTTCGTAATGTCGAACAACGGCACCAACTCATCGAGCGTAAACAGCTCCTGCTCTGTGCCGGGGTTCCATCCTAACAGGGCAAGGAAGTTGATGACAGCCTCGGGGAAGTAGCCATCCTCGCGATAGCCACGGCTCACGTCACCCGTCTTCGGGTCATGCCACTCCAACGGGAACACAGGGAAGCCGAGCCGGTCACCGTCACGCTTCGAAAGCTTGCCCTTTCCGTCAGGCTTCAGCAGCAGCGGCAGGTGGGCAAACTGCGGCATGGTGTCCTGCCAGCCGAAGGCCTCATACAGCAGCACATGCAATGGTGCACTGGGCAGCCACTCCTCACCGCGGATGACATGTGAGATTTCCATCAAGTGGTCATCCACAATGTTGGCCAAGTGGTAGGTAGGCAGCTGGTCGGCACTCTTAAAGAGCACCTTGTCGTCCAGGATGTCGCTCTGCACGTGCACCTCACCACGAATGAGGTCGTTCACCAGCACCGTCTGGCCCGGCTCAATCTTAAAGCGGACCACGTACTGGTGGCCTGAAGCCATCAGCTGTTCCACCTCCTCCTTTGGCAAGGTGAGCGAGTTACGCATCATGCCGCGGGTCTTTGCGTCATACTGGAAGTTCTGTATCTCATTCCGTTTGGCCTCGAGTTCTTCGGGTGTGTCGAAGGCAATGTAAGCCTTGTCTGCGTCAAGCAGCTGCTTGACGTATTGCTTATAAATGTCACGACGCTCACTCTGACGATAAGGTCCCTTGTCGCCGCCGAAGCTCACACCTTCGTCAAACTGAATGCCAAGCCATTTGAAACTCTCAATGATATATTCTTCAGCACCGGGCACGAAACGGTTCGAGTCGGTGTCTTCAATTCGGAATACGAGGTCGCCGCCATGCTGACGGGCGAACAGATAATTATACAATGCGGTACGTACGCCGCCAATGTGCAGTGCACCCGTCGGACTGGGTGCAAAACGCACTCTAACTTTTCTTTCTGACATACTAAAAAGACGTATTTTTGATAATTTTCTGCAAAAGTACGACATTTTTTTGATATTTGCAGTTTTTTTTTGTATTTTCGCACTCTGATAGCGCATATTATTAGAATAAGACGTCAAAAAATGAGTAGAATCAAGTTTAGTGAAGATATAACATGGCACGACTTGCTGGTACGCATCGCCTTGGTAGTGGTCAGTGTGCTGCTCATCCTCTGGGCCATGCCACGCGACACCCAGGTAACATTCAAGGCCGAGCAAGGAAAGCCTTGGCGATATGCCGACTTCGTAGCCCCCTACGACTTTCCTATCTATAAGTCGGATGCCGCCATTCAAGCCGAGCGCGACAGCATCATGAGTGAGTACGAGCCCTACTTCGGGCTCGACAGCGAGGTGGAGGGGAAGATGGTGAGCAAGTTTACCACCGACTTTGCCGAAGGCATTCCCGGTCTGCCAGCAGACTTCATCAGCATCATTGCCAACCGCCTGCACCAGCTCTACGTACAGGGCATCATGGGTGCCACGCTCTACAACCAGTTAGCCACCGACACGACACGCCAGGTGCGCATTGTCAGCGGAAAGCAAGCCGTCAGCGAGCGCTTGAGCGCACTCCACTCTACGAAGTCAGCCTACGAACAGCTGTTTCAAGACCCCCTGATACGCGAAAACCGCGTGCTGCTACAGCGTTGCAACCTCAATGACTACATTACGCCAAACCTCATCTACGACAAGGAACGCAGCGAATCGACGCTCCGCAACCTGCAAGAGAGCATTCCGCTGGCCAGCGGCGTAGCACTGAGAGGCCAGAAGTTGGTGGACCGAGGTCAGATTGTCGATGAAAAGACCTTCCGCATCATCGAGTCGTTCATCAAGGAGAATGAGCGTCGCCAGACCGACCAGTCGCAGTGGAACACCAAGTTAGTGGGCGAAGCCCTGCTGCTGTTGCTGCTCATAGGCTGCTTCACCACTTACCTGACGCTGTTCCGCAAGGACTATTTTGAACGTTGGCGCTCCATCATGATGCTCTATGCCATGATTGTGCTCTTCTCCGTCTCCGCCCTTGCCATGGTGAGCCACAGTATTCTGCACGTCTATTTGTTGCCCTTCGCCATGATTCCCATCTTCGTACGCGTCTTCATGGACTCCCGTACCGCCTTCATGACCCACATGATTACCATCCTCATCGTGGCCTGCGCCCTACAGCACCCGCTCGACTTCATCATCATCGAGACCGTGGCCGGCTATGCCGCCATCTGCTCGCTACGCGAACTGAGCAGCCGTTCCCAACTCTTCAAGACGGCCATTATCGTTACCTTGTGCAGTATGGCGGCCAACCTCGGACTCGACTGGAAGTTCGGTAGCGCACTGACAGTCATCGACTACAGCGAGTACAACTACCTCATGGTCAACGGAGCGTTGCTCTTCTGCTCGTACCCCCTGCTCTACCTCATTGAGAAACTGTTTGGCTTCACGTCGAACATTACGCTCATCGAACTCTCCGACATGAGCAAGGACGTGCTGCGCCGCATGAGCGAGGTGGCTCCCGGCACTTTCCAGCACAGCATCCAGGTGGGCAACCTGGCTGCCGAGATAGCCAACAAGATAGGTGCTAAGGCCCAGCTCGTACGTACGGGAGCACTCTACCACGACATCGGAAAGATTCAAAACCCCATCTATTTCACCGAGAACCAGTCGGGTGTCAACCCCCACGAGAACCTGTCCTACATTGACAGCGCACAGGTCATCATCAGCCACGTCACCGACGGTCTGAAGCTGGCCGACAAGTACAACCTTCCCGACGTCATCAAGGACTTCATAGCCACCCACCACGGACAAGGCAAGGCTAAATACTTCTACGTGAAGTATAAGAACGAGCACCCTGACGAAGACATCGACGACTTGCTCTTCACCTACCCAGGCCCCAACCCCTTCACCCGCGAACAGGCTATTCTGATGATGGCCGACGCCGTGGAGGCGGCCTCGCGCTCGCTGCCTAACTACACGGAGCAGAGCATCCGCGAACTCGTCAACCGCATACTCGACTCGCAGGAGGCCGACGGCTACTTCCGCGACTGCCCCATCACCTACCGTGATATTCAGTATGCCAAGACGGTGCTCATTGAAAAGCTGAAGACCATCTACCACACCCGCATCAGCTACCCCGAACTGAAGAAAGAATAAACCGACAATAAACAAAGAAAAATGAAAAAACTACTCTTAACCCTGCTGACACTACTCAGCGTCAGTCTGGCAAAGGCCGCACCGGCCTACCCCTTCCCCATCACCGTGACGCAGCCCGACGGCACGCAGCTCACCATCCTGCTGCACGGTGACGAGCACTTCCACTGGACCACGACCACCGACGGTGTGCTGCTGGCCGGAAAAGGCTCGGCCTACTACGTGGCCCAAGTATCTGCCGACGGCCAACTGTCGGCCACCACGCTGTTAGCCCACGAGGCCGAGCAGCGCACAACCCTTGAGGCAGCCGCCGTGAGCAGCCAAATGGAGCGCCACGCTCTGTTCTTCGAACGTTCAGCGGTCGCCCCCCGGAGAGTGCCCTCCATCAGCTCCAGCGAAAAGTACTTCCCGCACAGCGGCACTCCGCGCGTGCTGATTATTCTGGCGGCCTATCAGGACAAGGCCTTCACAGTGGCCAACCCCGTAATGTCGTTCGAGCAGTACTTCAACAGCGAGGCAGAACAGGTGACCTACTCCAACAACGAAGGACGTAACTACTGCAGCGTGGCCCAATACTTCAAGCTTTCCAGCGGTGGACAGTTCACGCCCCAGTTCGACATCGTGGGCCCCGTGACGCTGCCACACGACATGGCGTACTACGGCGGCAGCACCGCAGGCGGTAGCGACGAGAAGTTCGTACAGCTCTGTACCGATGCCTGCGAGCAAGTAAAGGAACAGGTAGATTTCAGTCTTTACGACAATGACGGCGACGGGATAGCCGAGCTGATTTATGTGCTCCATGCAGGCTTAGGCGAAAACACCGGCGGTCCGGCAGAGAGCATGTGGGCCAAGTGTGGCTCGCTGGGCATTACCGTCAACGGCACGAAGATTACTTTCGGCGGCTGCCACAGCGAGCTGTTCCGTGGCACCACCATCAACGGCATTGGCGTCTTCTGCCATGAGTTCTCTCACGGCATGGGACTGCCCGACCTCTACCCCACCGTGTCAGGGACGGCACGTAACTCGGCCAATCAGAGCATGCAGTCGTGGGACATCATGGACTACGGACTCTACAACGAGAACGTCGTCACTGACGATGCCGGCGCCACGCACCGATACTCCAGCTACGCACCGGCCGCCTACACTGCCTGGGAACGGGAAGTCATGGGGTGGACCACCATTGAGCCACTCTCTCCCGCAACCTCTGCTTACAGCCTCACCCCGTTGCTCGACGGCGGCACGGCCTACAAGATTCAGAACCCCAAGAAGGAGAACGAATACATCGTCCTGGAGAACATCCAGCAACAGGGCCTCAACAACGGTGCTCGCGGCCACGGACTCTTGGCCTACCACGTGGACTACGCCAACAGTACGGTCAAAATGGGCGACAGCCCCAACAACACCGCCGGCCATCCGCGTGTAGCCGTCATTCCCTCTGGAGGCATTGCCATCTCCACCTATATTACGTACAAGAGTACCGAGCAACCCTCCAGCACCAAGCCCTACAGCGAGGCCGAGTGGAAAGCCAGCCATGCGGCCACGCCCTTCCCTGGAACGGCCGGCATCCTGCGGCTGACTGACGAGCAGCAACTGCCCAACTTCAACTTTTACAACACTGAGGCTAACGACGGGCTGGTGGGCCACGGGCTGTTCAACATTACCGAGGAGGCCGACGGCACCGTGACCTTCGGCTACGACCTCAGGAAGTGGGAAGCCGACCTGAGCCCCATAGCTGAGGAGACTAACGTCACCTTCAGCGAGGGCGACATGGAGGACACGGTCATCGATAACATCTACTACAACCTGCCCGGCACGAACGGCTACGACAGCACCGAGGGCTGCATCGTCATCAATGACTCGCCCTCAATGAACACTTCGCTCGACACGGGCAGCAGCTGGTTAGACTTCATCGGCCTCATCTTCCAGGTTGACGGCAAGGGCATCATTGAGCTGGACTGCCAGACCGTCGGAGGCAGGCTGTGCGGTGTTCGCTTCGGCGAGGCTGAGCCTCAGCTCTACACGAAGGAGGAGCGCGGCACCGTCGAGGTGGCTTACGACGCCACGGAGCCCACCCTCGTCTATGTCTATACACACAACGATATCGTCACCCGCGCTCCCCGCCTTGCTGAAGCTCAGGCGGACTGTCTGAAGCTCTGGGGGCTCAACATCAAGCCGGGGGCTACGACGGGAATAGAGAGGCCCACCCCCAGCCCCAACATGAATGGAGCGGAGTGGTATGACCTGCAGGGACGCAAGCTCAACGGTCAGCCTGCCGCCAAGGGCATCTATATTCATAACGGCAGGAAGGTTACAGTGAAGTAGCCCTCATCCTATGTAAAAAGCAACCGCCCGCACTTCAGAACCAAGCGCGGGCGGTTGCTTTGTATAGGGGGGTATGACTTATTCCTCAACTGGAGTCAGGATGACGAGCATCACGATACCCTCCTGGCTGCCCTTTTTCAGCTGGTACTGCGTACCGGCCGTAATGGCTATGGGCTGCAGCTCGTAGTACTTACCTTCAGTGTTCTCAGTACCGCTGACGGTCGTCGTCTCACCATTAATCATCACGTCACGACCGGACTTGGAAGTAGCCATGACGATGGTCATCTGGTAGTTCTTCTGCGGCGTGAAGGTGATGGAGCCGTTGCTGTTCATCTTGACACCTTTCTTATAATAAGTACCGTTGTAGGTAATCTTTCCGTCGCCATAGTCACCACCAACGGTGAACATGGAGTTAGAGGGAGCACCGTCGAACGAACCTACGATGACGCCGTCAGGCGTGGGCTGGGGGTTGTCGCCGCCGCCTTCACCGCCGCCTTCACCGCCGCCGCCTTCACCTTGGCCGTTCTCGTCGCCGAAGAAGCCTGCAAAGTCAGAACGATAGCTGTCGAGCAGGCCACCCAGAGCTGTGTCGTATTCTGAGTCAGCGTCGTCGTTACCCACGTTGTCGGCGAAGGTGTAGGTGAAGTCGCCGTGGTTCAGACGGCCTGCGCCCCAGTAGCCCATGACGATGCCGGGCACGTCGGCAGCTGCATCGGGCGTGTAGCTGTATATCTGGCTGCTGTTGGTGTCGAAGTTGTTATAGGTCGTACCGCCCTTGACGGTCTTCTCGGTAGCCGGCACCTGCTCGTCGCGCGTGGCGGTCTCGTAAGCGTCGTAGCCCGTAGAGGCGGTAGCGTTCTGCGTATAGTAGCGGAAGTTCTTGGCCGTACGGTCGAAGTAGTTGCCGAAGGCCTTGATCATGCCGCCGTCCTCGCCTGAGAAGGTGCCGCTGCCTAAAGCGTCAGTACCCTGGTTGCTGGAGAGGATGGGCTTCTTGGTGTTCAGGAAGTAGTTGTTCTCCACGAACACGCTGGCACCCGAAGTAGCACCTACGCCATACTTGGCCACGTTGTCGAAGTAGTTGTTCCATACGTGGACGCTCATGGTACGTACGCGCGGATGGCGCGAGTCAGAGTGGTCGAACCAGTTGTGATGGTAGCTGATCCAGTTGGGGCCGCTCTCGTTCTTCATGCCGAACATGTTGGTCTTACCCGTATCCCAGTAGTGACAGTAAGAAACGGTGACATACTTAGAGTCGGACTTCACGTCAACCGTACCGTCGCCCTTTGTATGGTCGCCCGAGCCGTGCTTGCCGTAGAACACGTCAAGGTTATGAATCCAGATGTTGGAATTGTCGGTGTCCAGCGACAGCGCATCGTCCATGCAGCGAATGATGGCAAAGTTACGGAACTCCACGCTCTTTGAGTTGCGGATGAGGAATCCGAAACCATGAACTGTAGCATCGTCGCCAATGCCCTCGAAGGTCATGTTCAGCTCGCTGTCGGCACGACGCCCCTTCACCTGAATGCCCTCTTCAGAGCTGCCTAAGTAGTCAAGGTCCTCCTTGCTGATCTTGCCAATGAAGCGGAAGGCGATAGGTGTGGTGTCGCCACCCTTCTCGTAACCGGCGATGATGGCCTGCAAGCCCACGCAGGGGTTCGTCTCGGCACCAGCCACGGTGGTGGTGATGGTCTTGGCCGTCTGGCTGGTGACGTAGAACACCTTGGCGTTCGACTTCAGCGAACCGTCGTCGTTGTAGGCACCCACGCCCGTGTAGCCAAAGTGGGCATAGCCCGTGCGGTCGTAGTTCTTCACGATGAGCTGTGTGGCCTCGTTGGCAGCGTCGGTCATTTCTGCGCCGTCAGCATTGACGGGCACAATCTTCAGTGTATAGTCGCCAGCCGTCAGGCCCACCATGTCGGCACGTCCGTAGTTGCTGTATTTGCGCACGAGCTGGTTGTCTATCTTGGTATAGTTGCTGTAGTTGCCACCCTTAACATAGACGTTATAAGAGGCTGCACCCTCAAAGAAGCTGAACCTTACGTAAGCCGATTCCAGCCAGCCCTTGGCTTCGTTGATGCGCACCTTGCCGCTCTCGTTGCTATAGACGCCCTCCTGGCCGCCATCGACAGGCGTGCCCTTGGTGAAGCTGATATCCTCAACCTTATTCGTAAACAAGTCGGTGCCTACGTTCTGGTTGACCTTGATGACGGTTCCATCGACGTCAATGCTCGATACGCTTCCCGTGTTGTAGTAGCGCTTGCTGCCGTCGCTGAGGGTGAGCACAGCCTGATTCATCACGCTGCTCTGGCCTACCGAGTAGAGATCGACATCGTTGTCGGTGGGGTCGGTGGGCTCAGTAGGACCCGTCGAAGCTCCGTCAATGGATATCTTATAGACGTACATGCCGCCCGTGGAGTTCAGCGTCACGTCGCCATCGGCCACAACGGTTCCCTTATTCTGCTGTCGGCTGGTAGATTCCGCGAAATCCTGCGGCGTGGCAGCCCAGAGGTTCGTGGCTTCTATCTTACGGGCCGTCGAGCCGCTCGACGACTGACACTCAATGGTCAGCACGTCGCCGGCCTTCAGGTTGTGAATGGTCAGTTTGGCGTTCTTGTTGTTCAGCGTCAAGCTACCTTTCTTATTATCTACGCGCACGCGGTCGGCATCGTCCAGCACGAAGGTCAGTCCCTGCGAGAACTGCAACTCCTGGCCGTTAGCCATGAGCGGGCCGTCGCTTTGGGCCACCTTGTTCTTCCAGCGGTTGTTGGCCGACTCATACTCCCAGTTCTGAGTGTCGGCATTCAGGTTGGCCTGGTCGGCAGCACTGACTGAGGAGAAGTCCCACGACTTTGTCTGTGCACTGGCGTTCATACCGAGCAGCAGGGCTACGGCAGACAGGATGTATGTAAGTTTCTTCATCATTCCTATAGCTTTTTTACTTCACCAGTACTTTCTTACCGTTCACGATATACACGCCCTTGCTGAGTCCGCTGAGCTCGTTGCCCACGTACTGTCCGCGCAGGTTATAAACCTTATTGTCCTGAAGAGGAGTCGTGGCTTTCGTCACGTCAATGTACGTAGCTCCGAGGTCGAAGGCAATGTTCACATTGTCATCCAGACCAGCCGTCTGCGTGGTGTTGTCGCTGAAGTGCAGGATAACATCGTTGCCGCTGAATGTGATTTTCGTCACGGTCTTGTTGACGGTCGTACCGCCCACGGTCACCGTCTGCACGTCGTCTGCCATGGCGCCGAGGCTCATCAGCAGACAACTGAATGCTAAAAGATGTCGTTTCATTGTTTTGTTTGATTTGATTTGATTAGTACTAAAGATTTGCTGCAAAATTACTCATTATTTATATAAAGACCAAGGAAGCGGAGCTTTTTTAGACGTAAACGATTTCAATAATGTCCGTTTTACACCTTCGCTTTTGCTCAAAACCTTTCAAAATGTGCAAGAAAAAGCTGCACAAATTGCACGTTTTGTGCAAGGATGTGCAGTTTTTTGCTTAATATATGTTAAGAACCGAAGACGACTTTCCGTGATTAAGGATAATAGATATACCTTTGCGGCCAATTTAAAGATATTTTAAGAAAGAAAGAATAAAAAAGCAAAACATTACAAGAGAGATGAGAAAGATTGTTTTATCAGCAGTTGTTTTCACGATGACAACGGTGAGCGTCTGGGCTGGCGGCATCCTCACCAACACGAACCAGAGCGTCCTGTTCCTTAAGAACCCCGCACGCGATGCAGCCATCGGGCTGGACGGCGTCTATTCGAACCCCGCCGGCGTGGCTTTCATGCCCCAGGGCTTCCACCTCGCCATCAACTGGCAGTACGCCCACCAGACGCGTACCATTACATCGACCAACCCCGTCTTTGCACTTGGCAAGAAGAACGACGGCAACATGACGAAAACCTTTGAGGGCATAGCCGATGCTCCGTTCATTCCCTCGGTTCAGGCTGCCTACAACAAGAACGACTGGAGCTTCCAGTTCAACTTCTCACTGCCCGGCGGCGGCGGTGTCTGCGAGTTTGAGAATGGTCTCGGCTCCTTCGAGAGTGCCGTGGGCAGCATTGCCTACCTGCTGCAGCAGCGCGGACTGGGCGTTGAGGGCTACGACGTCGATGGCTACATGCGCGGCCGTCAGTACTACTTCGGTTTCCAGCTGGGTGCTGCCTACAAGATTAACGAGCACTGGTCGGTCTATGGCGGACTGCGCGCACTCTACGGCAATGCCTCCTACCGCGCCCGCCTGAGCAACATACAGGTGAAGATGCGCGACGCACAGGGCGAGGCCTACTACATCAACTTCGACCGGTTCATCAACAACAACATTGCCAACATCAACAAGAGCCTCGGACAGGCCGAACTGGCTACGCAGATGGGGGCCATGACCGCCGAGCAGTTTGCTGCCGCACAGGCTAAGGCCGAGGCCGCCCTCGTGCCGCTGGAGATGCTGCAGAAGTACGGGCAGGGCGTCAACCTGATGAGCAATCAGGAGGGCTTCGGCATAGCTCCCATCATTGGCATCGACTACAAGGTGGGCAACTTCAACTTTGCTGCCAAGTACGAGTTTAACACGCAGATGAAGATGAAGAACCACTCCACTCTGGAGAAAGCACTCGTCATTGAGGGCGACTACGCCAACTTCCCCGGCATAGACAACATCAACAAGTACGAGAACGACTCTGACGTCGATGAGGACGCACCGGCCCTGCTGACCCTCGGCGCCCAGTGGGCACCCATCCCCGAAGTGCGACTCAACCTGGGCTACCACCACTACTACGACAAGAACGCCCACTGGTACAACAACCAGCAGGACAAGCTGGACCACGGCACTAACGAGTACCTGGCCGGTGTGGAGTGGGACGTCAGCCCCCGCGTCAACATCTCCTGCGGCGGACAGCTGACACGCTACGGACTGACCGATGCCTACATGAACGACCTCTCGTTCGTCACCAACAGCTACAGCTTCGGCTTCGGCTTCAGCTACAAGGCTTCCGACAAAATCACCCTGACGGCCGCCTACTTCCAGACCAACTACGAGAATTACGACAAGCAGACACAGGCCGAACCGAAGGTGGCCGACACCTTCACCCGCACCAACCGCGTCTTAGGCCTGGGCATGCAGGTCGATTTGTAGTTTGAACGCAAACAGTTAGCCCATAGCAAACAGGGAGACACCCCCCGGGAAACTGGTGGTTTACGGCAGGG
>ODAJ012177452.1_pt1 | contig 19726 bp, 21 predicted proteins | sample 1539241 | NCBI WGS metagenome assembly ODAJ01 (sample SAMN02144231, study PRJEB22623) | gut metagenome | biome: sheep rumen | host: Ovis aries | place: New Zealand | reverse complement strand
GGGACAGCATACCACATTTTTAAGTTTTTCGCAATGCGTGGTTTTTATATTGTTTTTTCTTCGTCTTTAATTCTGTAATATTCTTCCGCATCGATACCTATCTGCACAAAATCCTTCGCATTTCTGACCCGTTCAATCAACGCGATGGTCTCCACATGCACCGTATGAGGAAACATATCTACAGGTCTAACCTTCTTAAGCACAAATCCTAACTCCGTTAATATCTTAATATCTCTTGCAAGTGTTGCACTATCACAACTTACATATACTAGTCTTTTTGGATTCATTGTAGCAATTGTTTCAAGTAGTGTTTTATCACAACCCTTTCTTGGTGGATCAACTACAACCACATCAGGATTTTTGCTATTCTCATCACTATTTATAACCGCTGGAACAACATCCTCTGCTGCACCAACATAAAATTTCACATTTTCAATATTGTTAATACGAGCATTTTCCCTAGCATCATCTATGGCTTCTGGTACTATTTCAACACCATATACAAAGCCTGCTTTTTTCGCATAGAAAAGCGACATAGTACCAATACCACAGTACATATCCCACACAACATCACCTTCATTAACATCTGCATACTCCCTTGCAATAGAATAAAGTTTAGAAGTCTGAACCATATTAACCTGATAGAAGGATTTTGGCGAAATCTTAAATTTCAAATCCTCAATATAATCTATTACATAACCCTTACCCGAAAGAATGATAACATCATCACCAAGTATAACGTTATTCTTACTCTTGTTTACATTTAAAGACACCTCATCTATATCGCAGGTATCCTTAAGTCTTCTTACAAGAATATCACTCTTAGGTAATTTATTTCCGTTTATAATAAGACATACCATAATGCCTTCCTTGGCATTTCTAATAAGCACATGTCTAACAAGTCCTTCATAGGTTACTTCGTTATATGGCTTTATGTGATATTCCTCCATAAAAGAAACAATCTCTTCCATAATTTCCTTATTGATTTCAGGAGCTAATCTACAGTCGGAAGTACTAATAATATCATGTGTTCTACCTGCATAAAACCCATAAATAATCGAGCCTTCCTTATCAATTCCAACTGGATACTGAGTCTTATTTCTATATCTATAAGGTTCGTTCATACCAACAATCGGCTCCATAATAAAATCCTTCACCCCGCCGATTCTTTCTATGTTATTTTTAACTTTATTAGCCTTAAACTCTAACTGTTTCTTATACTTAAGAGCCATAAGTTGGCAACCACCACACCTTTTGGCATTCTTACATTTTGGTTCTACTCTATCTTCTGATGCTTCAATAATTCTTTCAACCCTAGCAAATCCAAAGTTTTTATTTACTTTGGTAATTCTTACATCACATAAATCCCCAGGTATACTATCCTTAATAAATAGAGCATAGCCGTCGACCTTAGCTATGCCCATTCCTTCACTACCTAAATCTTCAATTCTAACCGTAATTATATCGTTCTTCTTTAAATCCATTGATAAATCCTTATAGTTTTCTTATAATTTATTTCTATATTTCACTTGTTTTTCTTATGTTTGAATCAAGTAATCTGTTAAATCCAAGCCAACCCTTATCATCCGTTGCAGCAAATAACTCTTTCATCGTTTCAAGTTTAGCATCTGTATTATCTGCAAAATTAAGTGCCACTGCTTCTATAAGTGCTGGTTTCTTAGGTGAACCATATTCAAGTTCGCCATGATGAGCCAATATACAATGCATAAGTTCATTCTTAATATTCTTTGGAAAATCAGGTATGCTATCTGCTATTTTTCCAACAATCTGGGCACCCATTACGATATGTCCTAACAACTGACCTTCATCTGTGTAGTCATTGGCTGGAAATGTATCTATTTCTTTTAACTTTCCAATATCATGTAGCATCGCCGCACTAATTAATAAATCATAATTTAATATCGGATACTGCTTTGTATAATATTCGCAAAGCTTAGTTACCGATAATGTATGTTCTAAAAGACCACCTATAAATGCATGATGTACTGATTTTGCAGCTGAATGTTTTGAACACGCATCGATTGTATTCTCAGTAAATATCTTATTTAAAAGTTCAGATAAATATTCATTCTTTACTGATGCGATAAAGCTTCTAAGTTCATTCTTCATCTCCTCAGGATCTCTTTCTGATACTGGGAAGTAATCAGCCTTATCATATTCATCTTCTTCAACTTTTCTAAGTCTTTTTACATTAAGCTGAAGTTGTCCATTAAAACTTGTAACATCACCAACAACAAGTACATAATCAAGATTGTCGCAATCCTCTATGCCTTCACTTCCCGGATCCCAGATTTTTGCATCTATTGTTCCTGTTTTGTCCTGAAAAATAACGTTCTCGTACTCCTTGCCATTCTTCGTTACAGCAACATTTCTCTGTTTGCATAAATATACGTCATTAACTCTGTCGCCTTCTTTTAACGTCCCTATGTATCTCAACTTAATATCTCCTTAATCTTACCCTATTTATTTTATTTTACACGTCAGATCATAATCCTCGTATTTATCATCTTTTAATCTCTTAACTATTATGTGTACAGTATTTTTACTCTTAGTTTTCTTTAAAGCCTTACTAATATCTTTTGGTCTTGTGATTTTATGAGAATTAACCTTTAATATAATATCTCCTCTCATAACTCCAGCACGATATGCAAGTCCATCACTTATTACTTCATTAACAAATACACCGTACTCGACTTCACCATTAAACTTAGCTAAACCTTCTTTACTTAAGGCCTCGCTCTTAACGCCGATGTCATATCTGCTACTTTCACCTTTTTTATATGTATCATATTTTGTTCTAACTATTGGTGCATAGAATATATATACCACGGCTCCAACAACAACCACCATCATGAATAATATAAATAACCATAAAAAACCAACCCCAGTTTTCCTATCTCGACTTCTATGCTCAGCAGCCAATGCATGGATATCTTTATTTTTATCCATATCTTTATCAGCACCCATAAGCTGCTCATTAGGTTTACTCATCATCCATCCCCCTGGCTAAATTATTTTACCATTTACATATTTAAAACCATTGTAAATAGTTGATATCTCTCTAATTATAGTTTAAAATAGACCTAATTACAAGTATTAGCAATAACTAAATAATAGGGATACAAAAAGATGACTACTGATAATATTTTTATTAATGATAAATGTTTGGAAACTCTTGAATATAACAAGATAATAGAGATACTTATAACTAAGGCCAGCTCTAATGCCGGCCGTGAACTTTGTAAAAAGCTTTTACCTAGTTCTGATAAAAAAGTTATCGATAAATCAATTGAAGAAACTGATGCTGCTCTTTCATATCTGTGGAAATCCGGCAGCATTTCTTTTAGTGGACTAAAGGATGTTACAAAGTCCGTTCTCTTGCTCGAAAAAAGCGGAAGTCTTAATGCTGGAGAATTACTTGATATTTCTTCTCTTTTATATACGACCAAAGGTGTATGCGAGTATTTTTCAAACGAAGATGGTATAATAGATAACGAGGGTCCATTAAAAACTTATACTGAGAATTTAAACCCCCTTAATTCAATAAAAAGAGAAATAGACAGATGCATCATTTCAGAGGATGAAATCGCTGATGATGCTTCTTCAACGCTTAAAAGTATTAGAAGACATATTCATACAACAGGCGATAAGATTCATTCCACTTTATCAGGCATCATAAAAAAAGATACTGCTAATGGATATTTACAGGATAACATTATCACTATGCGTTCTAACAGATATTGTGTTCCAGTAAAGGCAGAACATAAGAAAAATGTTCCTGGTATGATTCATGATCAGTCTTCTAAAGGTTCCACTCTTTTCGTTGAACCTATGGAAGTTGTTAAATTAAATAATGAACTTAGCGAGCTATACTCAAAGGAGCAGGAAGAAATCGCCGCCATATTACAATCTCTTAGTAATATGGTTGCCACAAGTTCAAGAGAAATTCTTAATGATTATAATGCACTTAAATATTTAGACTTCGTATTTGCTAAGGCAAAATTCGCTAAAGATAGCAAGTGTAGCAAGCCTATATTTAACGATAAAAGATACATTAATTTGAAACAGGCTAGACATCCTCTTCTTAATAAAGATAAGGTTGTTCCTGTTGATGTTCACATTGGTGATGATTTTAATTTATTAATTATCACCGGACCTAACACAGGTGGTAAGACTGTTACACTTAAAACAGTTGGTCTTTTATCCCTTATGGGACAGGCTGGTCTTTTCATCCCAGCTGATGAAGGCTCAAATTTAGGTGTATTCCACAACTTTTTCGCTGACATTGGTGATGAACAGAGCATTGAACAGAGTCTTAGTACTTTCTCTGCTCATATGACCAATATTGTTAAGATACTTGAATCAGCGGATTCAGACAGCCTTGTTCTTTTTGATGAACTTTGTTCAGGAACAGACCCTACGGAAGGTGCTGCTCTTGGAATTTCAATATTAAATTTCTTACATAATCTTGATGTAAGAACTCTTGCAACTACACATTATAGCGAGTTAAAATTATATGCACTCGAAACAGAGGGTGTTTGTAACGGTAGTTGTGAATTTGATGTTGCAACGCTTAGCCCAACTTACAAGCTATTAATCGGTGTACCTGGAAAGAGTAATGCATTTGCTATATCTAAAAAACTTGGTCTTCCAGATTTCATAATTGATGATGCGAAAAGCAAGATTAGTGAAAGCAACATAGCTTTTGAAGATATTCTTGACGAGCTTGACAAAAACCGCGTTGAGATTGAAAAGGCAAGAGCTGAGATTACTGAAAATCGTACCCAAACAGATAACATCAAGGCTGAATACGAAAAGAAATTAAAAGCTTTAGAAGAACGTAAAGAAAAGGAAATTGCAAAGGCTAAAGAAGAGGCTAATAAAATCATTGAAGAAGCTAAGGCCTATGCGGATAGTACCATTAAGGAACTTAGGAAGGATGCTTCGGTTGGTGATACCAAGAACATGGATAGAACCAGAAATAAATTAAATGAGCATCTTAAGAAAAATAAAACCAACTCTTCTATTGCAAAGAGCAAACAGTCTAAGACTTATAAAGCTTCCGATTTCCACATTGGGGATAAGGTTAAGGTTCTTACAATGGGAGCTGATGGTATAGTTAGTTCACTTCCAAACCCTAAGGGTGACTTGTATGTTCAGATGGGTATCCTTAGAAGCTTAATTAATATCAGGGATTTAGAAATCGTGGATGAACCTGATATTATCGGCGCTCCTATTAAATACAACAAGAGCGGAAGTGGAAAAATCAAGATGAGTAAGGCTCTTAGCGTTTCGTCAGAGATTAATTTGCTCGGCAAAACTGTCGATGAGGCAATCGGCCTTCTAGATAAATATTTGGATGATGCATACCTTGCACACCTAGCGAGTGTACGTGTTGTGCACGGTAAAGGAACTGGTGCTTTAAGAACAGGAATCACTAACTACCTTAAGAAATCATCCTATGTAAAAGAATTCCATCGTGGCCTTCCAGAAGAAGGTGGCGACGGAGTTACAATCGTAGAATTTAAATAATTTTATTTATTCATTAATATTTGTTATAATATGTTATATAGTTTTTTTAGATTTATTACTACGGAGGGATGTAAATGATTAACCAGAAAGTACTTATCGTCGATGACGACGAGAACATTGCAGAGCTTATCGCTCTTTATTTAAACAAAGAGTGTTTCGACACAAAAATTTCAGCCGATGGTCGAACAGGGGTTGAAGATTTTAAAACTTGGAATCCTGATTTGGTTTTACTTGATATCATGCTTCCAGTTATGGACGGTTATCAGGTTTGTAGAGAGATTCGTTCTCTTTCACAGGTTCCAATTATTATGCTTTCAGCTAAAGGTGAAGTTTTCGACAAGGTTTTAGGTCTTGAGCTTGGTGCTGATGACTACCTTGCAAAACCATTTGATACAAAGGAACTTGTAGCCAGAGTTAAAGCCAATCTAAGACGTAAAAAGATTGAGGATATTAACAATCCTGCAGATGAGGATGCTAAAATCGTTGCATTTCCTGATCTCGAGGTTAACCTCACAAACTACTCTGTTAAATATAAAGGAGAGTTCGTAGAAATGGCTCCTAAGGAAATTGAACTTTTATATTTCCTTGCTTCAAGTCCAAATAAAGTATTTACCCGTGAACAGCTCCTTGATAATATTTGGGGTTATGACTTCATCGGTGATACAAGAACAGTTGATGTTCACGTTAAGAGAGTTAGAGAGAAAATTAATGACCATGAACACTGGGCTATTAACACTGTCTGGGGTGTAGGTTATAAATTTGAAACGAGGTAAATCTAAATCATGAAGCAACCTATCATGCTTAAGTTGTTGATTTCCTACATTATTTTTGCTTTTACGGGATTTGGTATCATTATTACCATTACAACGACTCTTTCCTATAGGTATTTTCAAACTGCCGAAGAAAAGTCCATGTACCAAACCGCTAACCGTATAGCGAACGAGTATGACGTCAACAAGTTTCATTCCATTTACGACTATGAAAAAATAAAAAGTACTGTTACTAACATGGCTCCATCCGATAATTATGTATGGGTATTAGACCTTGATGCTAATTTGGTCTTCACCTCGGATACATCTAAGAATGCCGTTACTAAGGGTACTATTGATAGTTTTAATATTGATGACTTTAACGGAAACGTTAGTACAAAAAATAAGTTCAATTCATATTTTAATAATGAAATGTTTACAGTTATCTGTTCTGTAACAGATAATGAAAATTACAATACTTGTGGTTATATTTTAATTCACAAGGCTACATCATCTATTACTGAAAAAAGTTCAGGAATAGTTGACCTTACTATAATAACAGGTATTGTTCTTCTCATTCTTTCATTCTTACCTATGTTCATTGTAATATTATTTGTTTACAATCCTCTTAGGAAGATTAATGCTGCTGCGAAAGAATTTGCTAAGGGTAATTTCAAGGTTAACTCTATCGAAGTTAACTCTCACGATGAATTAGCAGAACTTGCTTCTTCCCTTAACACTATGGCTTCACAGCTTGCTGAAAGAGAAGAATATCAACGTAAGTTTATTTCTAACGTATCGCACGACTTTAGATCACCTCTTACATCTATTAAGGGGTATATTGAGGCGATGCTTGATGGTACTATTCCTAATGAAAAGTATGAGAAATACTTAAATGTCGTTCTTACTGAAACTAACAGACTTACAAAGCTTGCTGCAGGTCTTATCGACCTTAGTGCAGTTGATAGTGATGACATTGTTCTTTTCCAGACTGTATTTGATCTTAACTCAATTATCTTCGATACAGTAAGTTTATTTGAAGTACAATGTCAGAAGAAGGGCGTCTTAATCGACCTTGATTTTGATAGTGAAATCTATGAAGTATACGCTGATAAAGATAAGATATCTCAGGTTTTCTCAAATCTTATTGATAACGCTATCAAGTTCAGCGATAATGATTCAATTATATATGTTCATGTATATGACAAAGGTGCTAAAGTATTTGTATCTGTAAAGGATACAGGTGTTGGTATTGCACCAGATTCCATTGGACGTATCTTCGACAGATTTTATAAGAGTGACACTTCGCGTGGACGTGTTAAGAATAGTTCTGGTATTGGTCTTTCAATCGTTAAAGAAATTGTTCAGGCACACGGCGAAGACATTGAAGTTTATAGTGAACTTAATAAAGGCACTGAGTTCATATTCTCAGTTCCTAAGAAGGGAGCTAATGTTAAATAATTTTGATTTCAAACATATAAAAACGGCTTAGGATAATTCCTAAGCCGTTTGTTTTTGAGATTACTCTCTTTATTATTCTGCTGAGATAGCTCCTGTAGGACATACGCCTTCGCATGCTCCACAATCGATACAATCAGCGCTTACTTCAAACTTTGTATCGCCTTCAGCGATTGCTGAAACTGGACATTCTGCTGCGCAAGCTCCACAGCTGATGCATTCATCTGAAATTACATGTGCCATTATTGTATTCCTCCTTTACATTGATAAAAATATCTTTAATATTTTCGCTAAATATACTATACACTAATTGATATTTTTTTTCAATAAGATTTTCAATAAATATTTGCTTCTAGTTATATAAAACAACTATATAAACAAGCCTTGATATTATATAAATATCAAGGCTTTTATTGTATCATTATTATTCAGTTCCTTCTCTTCTAACCTCATGATTAGCGAATCTTGTATAATCAGGTAACCACGCAAGTTCTATTGATCCAACCGGACCGTTTCTCTGCTTAGCTATAATAATATCAGCAATTCCTCTTCTATCCGTATCCTTCTTGTAGTAATCCTCACGATATATAAACATTACTACGTCGGCATCCTGCTCGATGGCTCCGGATTCACGAAGGTCAGATAACATAGGCTTTTTATCTTCTCTACTTTCAACTGCTCGAGAGAGCTGTGAAAGTGCAATTACAGGTACATTAAGCTCTCTTGCAAGACCCTTAAGTGCACGTGAGATTTCAGATACTTCGTTCTGACGTCCCTCTCTGCTATTACCTGTCATAAGCTGTAAGTAGTCAATGATTATAATTCCAATATCATAATCCAATTTATACTTTCTACATTTTGTTCTAAGTTCATTAATTGAAATCGAACTTGTATCATCTATAATTAACTTTGTTTTTGCTATGGTATCTGCACTCTGAGCAAGTCTTCCCCACTCATCATTTGTTAGATTACCATTTCTAAGTTTCTTAGAGTCAACCATCGCATCCTGTGATAGGAAACGCGTCATAAGCTGCTCTTTTGACATTTCCAAACTGAATATAACAGCTCCAAGATGTTCTTTAACTACAACATGATGAGCAATATTTAGAACAAATGCTGTCTTACCCATTGATGGTCTTGCAGCAACAAGTATAAGATCGGAATTCTGGAATCCACTTGTCTTATAATCAAGATCTGTAAATCCACTAGGAACACCAGTAACACTACCCTCTGCCTTAGATGCAGCATTAATACGTTCCATAGTATCAATTACTACCTGTCTAATTGGAACATAGTCACCCTTATCTCTAGTCTGAATAAGCTTCATCATACGACTTTCAACATTGTTCATTAATACATCTATGCCGCTTGTTCCGCTGTAACTTTCATTCATCATCTCCTGACTAGCCTTAATAACATTACGTCTAAGTGCGCTTTCCTTTACTATCTGCGCATATACACGTGCATTTGCTGAGACAGGAACACTCTCTAATATATTTCTAATGAAATCAATACTTGTAACTTCATCTGGTACGCCTTTTTCTTTTAGTCTGCTTGCAACAGTAACAATGTCAATTGCTGTCTTTTCATCATTAAGCTCCTGCATTACATCATATATCTGTCCAAGTTGCTTGTTATAAAAATCAGCAGAATACACTATGCTTTCAACATCGCCTAATACCTGCTCATCCTTTAATATTGCACCAATAAGAGCTTTCTCTGCATTTGTATCATGAGGAATCACTAAACCATTTATATTATCATTATCGCTCATATAATTCCTCCTTAATAATAGTTCTTATCATATCATCAACCTTTAGATTTCAATCTTATTATTTTGTTGAAACATTAACCTTAAGTGTAGCAGTTACTTCTGGATGAAGTTTAACTCCTACATCATATACACCAGGTGTCTTTATGCTTTCTGCTAAAACAAGTTTCTTCTTATCAATATCTAAGTTAAGCTGTTCTTTAGCTTCTTTTTCTATTTCCTTAGTTGAAACTGAACCAAATATCTTTCCACCTTCGCCACTCTTTAAGAATAACTTTAATGTGTACTGTCCAATTTCTTCTGCTTTCTTCTTAGCTTCTTCAAGTCTCTGTGCAGCAAGTTTTTCATCATTAGCCTTCTGAAGTTTTAAATCATTAATATTTTTAGCCGTTGCTTCAACGCCAAGTTTTTTCTTTATAATGCAATTTCTTGCATATCCGTCACTAAGAGTAACTCTTTCGCCTTTTTTACCAACATTCTTTACATCTTCTAGTAATATAACTTCCATTCTATAAATCTCCTTGCTCTTTCATCTCGCGAATAGTATTTTTCAATAATTCAATCGCACCATAAATATTATCACCATCTAACTGTGCACCTGCAATATTTGAATGACCTCCACCGCCTAATCTTTCCATGATAAGCTGAACATTAACTGTATCAATTGATCTTGCACTAATATAAATCTGATTATTATATGGTGTAAGAACAAATGCTGCCTTAATGCCTCTGATATTAAGAAGTTCGTTCGCTGATTGTGCTCCAACAACTGTTGGACTAAGTACTGACTTAGCTTCACAACATGTAATAGCAAAATCCCCTAAATATACTTCAGCATTTTCAATAGCCTTAGCCTTTGCCTTATAATCTTCCATATCATCACGAAGAAGCATACGAACACGTGTAACATCAGCGCCTCTTCTACGAAGGAATGCTGCAGCCTCGAAAGTACGTACCCCAGTTCTATTAGTAAAGTTATTTGTATCAATCATGATACCCGCATAAAGAGCATCAACTTCTTCCTGTGTAAGAACAACTTCGTCATTAATATACTGTAAAATTTCTGAAACCATTTCACTCGCACTCGAAGCAAATGGTTCAATATATGATAATACTGCATTTTCAATTGTCTCAGGATTTCTTCTATGATGATCAAGCACTACTATATTAGAAGCCTTTTCAAGAAGCTCTGGACAATCCGTATAACTTGGTCTGTTAACATCTACGACAATCACTACAGTATTTGGATTAACAAGGGAAAGAGCCTGTTCTGAATTTACAAACAAATCTTCCTCATATCCATTCTCAACTGTAAATCTCTCATACATAGGCTGCATTGAATGTGTAACATCATTAATAACAATCTTTGCTGTTTTATTAAGAGATTTAATACATCTATAAATACCAATTGATGAGCCAAATGAATCAACATCACCAATCTTATGTCCCATAATAAGTACATTATCCTTACTAAGAATGATTTCTCTTAAAGCAAGTGCCTTAACTCTAGCTTTAACTCTAGTCTGCTTTTCGACAGACTTAGACTTTCCACCAAAGAAATCAACCTTCTCAGTACTTTTAACTACAACCTGGTCGCCACCTCGACCAAGAGCCATATCCATAGCCATACGAGAATATTCAAAATTTTTAATATATGATTTCTCACCAAATCCAATGCCGGCACTAAGTGTAACTGCTATTGAATTACCAAAGTTAACAGACTTAACTTCCTCAAGGAGAGTAAATCTTTCATTCATAAGCATTTCTAAATATCTGTATTTAAAAATAACTAAGTATTTATCTTTTTCAAGTTTTTTAATAACACCATCAATTCGTGTAAAATATCTAGTTACCACTCTATCTATCATGGCTGATAAAAGAGATCTTCTAACTTCTTCGATATTTTCCATAACTTCATCATAGTTATCAATGTTAATCTGACAAGCGACCATTCTTTCATTAACATTATCCTGAATCAACTGCTTTGTTTCAGTAACATCAAAGAAATAGGCTGCTATTAAATGCTGATTTCCCTCAAGACTTTCAACAACTTTTGAATGCTTATATACATCCTCAATATCAAATCTATTAAACTCAGCCCTATAACTTAAGTCATTATAATTAAACTCGCAAACATACATTTCTTCAGCATTTTTAGCTTTTGAAATTTCAATCAAAGGGAAAAACATAGTTATGTTTTTTCCAACCACATTATCCTTCGCTAAAAGATTTTCCATTTCCTTATTAGTCCAAAGGATTCTTCCCATATCATCCAATAATACATATGGAATAGATAAACTATGCATCATTTGTCTTTGCGTTAGATTATATTCCGATGCGAAATTAATCAACTCACTCATGATTCTGGTTTTATTAACCCTTAATAAAATAAAGGCTATAAATAAATAGATTGCGTCAGCGAAAAAAGAAAACATTCCCGCAGTCTTATCCATAGCAAATATCATAGCAGAAGTTGCTAATAAAAATATACCAAGAATAAATGGCCATTTTAGGAATCTGTTTATATGTCCTTTTAGTCTGACTCTGTCCTTTTTACCCATCACATATCTCCTTAAATACTTAGGTATCACACCATAAAAATTAAATCATTTACAATATGACATAGATACTTACAATAATACATTTTACCACATTTATGCAAAATATAAAAGAGGTTCCCACTTTGTGGAAACCTCTTGATATATACATTAATTATTATTCTACTGTATATGGCATAAGAGCAACGTGACGAGCTCTCTTAATAGCTACTGTTAAAGCTCTCTGATGCTTTGCGCATGTACCTGTAACTCTTCTAGGAAGAATTTTACCTCTTTCTGAAGTATATCTCTTAAGCTTATTAACATCTTTGTAGCTGATTTCTTTATCTTCACCGCAGAATACACAAACCTTTTTTCTTCTACGAATAGGTCTTCTCTTTGCAGGTGCTTCGCTCTTATCGCCTTTTTCATTCTTATTATATGGCATAACCTGACCTCCTTCTGGTCTATATAAACTTATAAACTCAATTTAATTAAAATGGCAATCCATCATCTTCCACACTGTCTGGAATATCTAAAAATCCATCATTAGCACCCTGGTTACCACCTTCAGCAACTGCTGCTGGTGCAGATGAATAATCTGAAAAACCGTTATTTTCACTAGCTGCCTTGCTTTCAGCAAATTCTACGTTTTCAGCAACAACATCTGTTGTGTATACTTTCTGACCATCCTTATTTGTATAAGAACCTGTCTGAATTCTACCTGAAAGAGTAAGCTTAGTTCCTTTATTAACATATTTCTCTACAAACTCAGCAGTCTTTCCAAAAGCAACACATGAGATAAAATCAGCATTCTGATCATCACCGTTTCTTCTGAATCTTCTATCAACTGCGAGTGTAAATCTAGCGATCGCCATCTGTGAATCACCCTGTGTAGAATATCTAACGTCAGGGTCTCTTGTTAAACGCCCCATTAATACTACGTTATTCATTGTATACCTCTTCTTTATCCTATCTTACTGTTCGTCTAAACTTACGCATAAGAATCTAAGAATGTTTTCCTGGATACGAAGCTTGTCTTCGATCTGAGCAGGAACATCTGGAGCAGATTCAAATTTAACGAAGTAATAGTAAGCTTCACTCATCTTCTGGATTTCGTAAGCAAGTTTCTTCTTGCCCCATTCCTCAACTTCAGTAACAGTACCACCAAAACGTGTAACGTACTCTTTTACCTTGTCGATAGTTTTAGCTCTGTCTTCGTCTTCAAGTTTTGAACTAACAATAACTGCAAATTCATACTTATTCATGCTTTTTACCTCCTTTTGGTCTCTGGCCCTTGATCTTTTCAAGAGCAAGGATTAGCGCTAAACATAGCGCCACGAATAGACATTTTATCATACTATTCCTAATTATTCAAGTGCTTTTTTCAATTTGGCCGATTTCTCAACCATCTTTCTAGGCACCATTATACTATGCTCACAACCTAGACACTTAAGTCTAAAGTCCGCACCAACTCTTAAAACCTCCCATTCATTACTTCCGCATGGATGAGGTTTCTTCATAACAATAATGTCTCCAACTCCAAATTGCATCTTTAACTCCCTAGTTCATCAAATCGTGGAAATCGCTTCCTTCAGTCATGAACTCATTAACACCGACACGTTTTTCATTTCTAACATTTTCAACAACATCAGAAATAAGATCCTTAACTGTTCTAGGATCCTTAACGCTAACCACATCAAGTTCTGGTGCACTAACGTCTGATGAACAGATATGAATTGTACCAACCTTAAATAATCTCTGTCCAAGTGTCTGGTGAAGAGAAACATCTCTTATTCTATATAATCTTATTTCTTCTTCATCTGTAGATAATATTCCACTTTTCTTTATGAATTTTTCTTCTGTTAATGTATACCTTGTAAATGATAAAGGTAACCCAAATATAGTTCTTTTTTTATCCGACCATAACTGTGCCATAGCCATACCTCCTTTAACCCTGAGTTGGTTACTAACCTTACATAATAATATACTAAAAAACCAGAATCCTTTCAATAGGGATTCTGGTTACAAGAGGCGACAGCCAGATTTGAACTGGCGATCAGGGTGTTGCAGACCCGTGCCTTACCGCTTGGCTATGTCGCCATAAGCTTTACGCTAGTGACTCCAAGGGGATTTGAACCCCTGTTACCGCCGTGAAAGGGCGGTGTCTTAACCGCTTGACCATGGAGCCATGATTGCGACTCCCTGCTTATCCATTCACAAACAAAAAATCGCAACACTACGAATACAACGTTGAAATTTTAACATCATTCTTTTGTTTTGTCAACAACTTTATTAAAAAACTTATAAAAAATAAAGTATTAACATCATAAGGAAGTTGTTTTCGTAAATAGTACTTAATATTTTGTTGTTATTTATGGCTTCAAATATCGGTTCCATTTTTCCTGTTCCCGAAAGCGCAGTAATAACAACACAGAAGATTAATATTAATATATAACCTTCAAATAGTCCTATAATAACTCCAAGCGTACGGTCTAACGACTCAACCGCTGGTAATTTAGACAACACTCTTGTTAATCCCACAAATAAAATCATCAAAGCATGAATAACAATAAACACTATAGCAAATGATATAATTTGCATCATCTCTTTTACAAGATAAGCCTTTACATAGTCCTCAAAATTATCCACCTTTAAGTCTTTATATTCTTCTTCAGTATTATTCTCTTTTATTTTTTTAGTAATAGTTTTTGGAAGTGGCATGTTCTCTATAATCTTCTGCTGTCCTTCTATGCCAGTATGCTCTATTCCATTTTGTTTATCTAATTTAAGATTATCATCAACATATTCGCTTACTTTTTTCTCAACAACATCATGTATTACAGTATTATTAAACTTACTTACCGCTGTCGGATAAACTACAAAAACCAATATTAAAGATGCAAACAAGGATCCAAGCGACAATAAAATCTTAAGTGATCCTCTTATATATCCCATAATAGAAAAAACCAATAAGATTAAAATCATTCCACCAAGTAAATATACTTCCATATCAAACTCCAGTCTACTTAAGCTTTACACATTTTACCTTTTCATTAGTTACTACATAATATGTCCTAAGAGAAATAGGAACAATATCAACAACATCCTCATTAAAACTATGCTTTAACTTTTCCTGTCCAGAGAATGTAATTATTCTGAAATCATTTTTATTATATGTAAAAATACAGTTCTCAACAATTTTTACCTCATCATAAAGATCGTCTATATACTCTGACATAACTTCCTTACCCTTCGTATTATAAACAACAACTCTATTCTTTTCTTTATGTTGATTATCTGTATTCTTTAATACCAATCCAATGTACGAAGATGAATAACATACCTTTTCTATTTCATCAGTAATCTCTGCTTCGAATTCAATAGACGGTTTCTGCTTAATTGAATAAATTGTTATTATATTATCACCTATACAGGCACATACATCATTATTCAAAAACTCAACCGTAGGAACTATAGTCGATGAATACTGATTAAATCCACCAACCATTCTGTCTACTTCGTTCTGTCCAACGTCTGAGAAATTATAGAATAGCACCTTCGACTGCATAACACCACCACTTGCATAAAGATAAGATACCGCAAGTTTTGTACCATCCTCAGAAATCGAAAAATCAAGTGGATAACCGTTGCTAGCCAGATCCGTCTTGCTTGTTACCAACTGCTTTCCTTCTTTATCAATAAGATCAATATAATTAGTGTGCGCATCCTCTAAAATCATAGCAACAACGCCCTGTTTAGCAACCTCAATCTTTACAATCGGAAAGTTTGATTCTGTTTTATTAACAAGACCTTTATCATCAAAAAGATAAATCTCTGTTCCGCCTTGTTCTGCAACAACTACATAGTCACCACATGTATCAACAATAGGACTCTTCATCTCAAATGCCTGGTTCCAAATTGCTTGTTTTCTATTTAAATAAGATACTCCATCTTCACTATACTTAACAAGCATATCCCCATAACCAGTATACTTACTGCCAAATCCATTTTGAATTTCAACAGAACTTACCTCTTTAACAGTTTTATAAACGCGGGTTTTTTGGTAAATAAAATTAGAAATCACAACAACTAGTATTATAAGAGCAATTAAGATATATCTTATTCTCTTATTTCTTCTATGCGTTTCTAACTGATCTATAAATTCTTCATCATTAAATTGTTCTTTTTTTCTACTAAAAAAATCTTTAATATTCAAGAACGTCTCTCCTTATTTAAGCCTCTAGTTTCATATCTCCATCATGAATCAACTTTATCTTTCTCATGCCTTCTGCAATAATCAAAGTAATAATTGCAGGAAGAACAAATTCCATCACAACCACTTCTACAAGCGCCATTGTATTTGACATACTCTTTGTCATGGTCTGATAAGACATGATAGGTCCAACAAGCCCTGATGTACCCATTCCAGATCCAGTAGAATTACTCTTCATCTTTAACACCGCTGCACCAACAGGTCCAAGAATTGCACTTGAAACAATCGGCGGTATCCATATAAACGGATGTCTTAATATATTAGTAATCTGAAGCATGGATGTTCCAACACCTTGAGATATCAATCCGCCCACTTTGTTTTCTCTAAAACTAGCTACAGCAAATCCTACCATCTGACAACAACATCCAATTGTCGCTGCACCTGCCGCAAGACCCGAAAGTCCTAGCGAAATACCAATCGCTGCAGAACTAATAGGTAAGGTTAAAACCATACCCATAATAACGGCTACAATAAGTCCTCCAACAATAGGCTGTTTATCAACATTCACGTTGACTAGTTCGCCAACCCAAAGCATAAATCTTGCTATAGGTTTTCCAACCCATATTCCAGCAAGTCCACCACTCATAATTCCTACAAATGGTGTTAATATTATATCTAATTGAGTTTTTCCTGAAACAATATGTCCAAGTTCAATGGCAACATAAGCTGCAACAAATGCACCAAGTGGTTCACCTGGTTTGCCAATTACAAATGCCATAGAAGTATTAACATTAGGGAAAGCACCTATCATACCAGCAACCGCTGCGCTTACACTAACAAGCGGACTTTCCTGATACTTGCTTGCAACACCCACACCAATACCAGCACCAGTAATAGTTTTAGCAACACTACCAATTAAAATCAAATAATGACTTGGTTTACCGCCGAAAAAACCAGGGCCTAACAAGTCACCAATCTGACATAGTATTGTTCCCATAATAAGTGTAGCAAAAAGACCTAATGCCATTCCACTTAAACCTTCAATAAAGACTCTATTTAAATACTTCTTTATCATTTCCAGTCTACTCCTATTATTTAATTTTTTTCTCAAGACATACCATACCACATTTTAGGCTTATTTTCCACTAATTTTACTCATATCTTCAATCTGGTATACAGGACGTTCCTTATATTTCTTTTTATTATGTGTTCGCTTTTCTTTTCTTATCAGTTCCTCTATTTTACCCGTAACCACCTCCTTAATTCTTATTCTTCTTTCAGCATACTTTTTGCCATCCGCTTCTATTTCTTCGGATTGCAAATTCTGCGATGTATTATCAACGATGAGATCATCGTAATACGCTTTATTAATGTTTTTTATTCTTAATTCTTCTTCAACACTTTTTACAACTGCGCAAAGGCTTTCAACCGTTACTGATTGTTCCTCTAAAGCTTCCATAAGGCCATACGTCAAAAGAACAGTCGCCTGATCATCATGATTAATGCTTGGAAGTATTGAACTAATAATCTGCTTAATGCCTTCAGTGAAGTCTCCAATTTCAAAAGGATTATATAAAAACTCCATATATCTTTTTTCTTCATCTATAAAAATCAATTTTTCATCTATAACCACATGATTAATATTCAATAAATATTCTTCCAAACTTTCACACAACTTCTTTATATTCTCAACAAATACCTTCACATGTTCATACTCAATCTTATTAGACTTTATATAATCAGAACATGAGCTCATAGAAAGTGAGTTATAGTATATTTCCAATTCGCTATCCATTCTTTTTACAGTAGTTGTCAAAAGATGCTCTATCTTATTATTCTTAATCATGTTAAGTTCATAGTTATCTTTTATTTTCTCATCAGAATATATAATATAATGTCCACTAAAATCATCATAAAAACTAAAATCCATACGACCACCCATTCTTCATACAAAGTCCTCTAATTATCATTATCAATTTCATCTACAACCCTTTTTAAAACCCTAACCTTATAAACATCATCCTTATTCACATTCCTTTTTATTTTATATGAATACCTATACTTTCCTTTAGCAAACGCCTCTAAAACATCTTTTCCATATCCTTCATATTCCCCTGATACTTCAACACTAACTTTTCTTCCAACCTTACCATTAACATCAATTTCCTTTATAACAAATAATTTATTCTTAAGTTCTTCATTAAGAGCATTTGCTACTTTACCATCACCTTTATCGCACAAGTATTTTTCACAAACTTTTATACAAGTACTTCTAACAACGACAACATCATGCAAATAAAAGGATACATACACAACTCCTGTAATCATAAAAATAAATACACTCATTATTACTGCTGCCTCTAGCGAAGCACTTCCTCTCTCCTTGTCATCCATAATCAGACCTCTTTTCTTTACTTACCGCACCTTGAACACGGCGGCATATCATGAACTTCAGATAATTTCTTTTTATAAACATTTCTATTTAATGAATAACACTCTTTACTCGAGTGATATCTGTTTCCATCTTCAGTAATGTATACAATTGGCGCATCTTCCTTCATGCAGTTCTCACATGGATAATATTTTTCTCCCCACTCATTTCTATAATCACCCACAGCATTAAAATCAATTTCTTTAATCTTAATATTTAAATACGAACAATTAATATCACAATGATATACCTTCCCATTTTTAGTTACATAAACATATTTTTCATCTTCTTGTTCATATATATTTTTCCCTGTATATAATCGACTTTTAAAACGCTGTTTTCTTGATATGTCTAAAAGATCTAAAACAGAATAAGGAATTTTATACTTGTACGAAACAACAATATCTAACACCCCTGTATCTTTATCATACGATGAACCACTAACATCTATTCCTGATATTCCACCTTTAATAATATTATCTTTTATAAATCCACTTCCAAGATTCTTAGTTATGTTTGCCTTAATCGATAAATCCCTTCCAGCCACATTTGTTTCCGGGGCTAAAAGTGCCTCAATATATCCAATATCTCTAGACGATTCTTTCATCGCTTTATATATATCCATATCAGTAGTAAACATTATAAAAATATAAAAAAATGTAATTATAACAAATAAAAATATTGGAATAACCAAGGCACTTTCTACGGTCAGGTAACCTTCTTCCTCAAAAAAGGAGGAATAAGAAAATGTCCTTCTACACAATTTATCCGACCTACGTGCTAACCTTTTATATTTATTACCTATATCAACTTTTTCAAATTGTAGTTTTCGAAGCATAAAAGAAAGAAGCTGATTATTCATTGATTTTTTATACCTGCGCAGATTGTCATAAAAGGACATTTTCTTATTCCCCCTCGTATTAGTTTTTAGAGACCCTCTCCAAGGTCTTTATAACTATTCAGTCATAGTCTTTTCTTTACCTTTTCTATAGGTTCGACTATGATATTTAA
>ODAJ014734641.1_pt1 | contig 19731 bp, 16 predicted proteins | sample 1539241 | NCBI WGS metagenome assembly ODAJ01 (sample SAMN02144231, study PRJEB22623) | gut metagenome | biome: sheep rumen | host: Ovis aries | place: New Zealand | reverse complement strand
CGCTTATTCGTATCTCTGAACTTCGTTCGAAGATACTTCCGCTCAGAAAACATCAAATAGATTTGTGTTTTCATTCGCTTATTCGTATCTTTGTGTCCCCAAAGAAGTCTGGCATGATATACGGACATGGCGACGACGCATACAGATACGAAGGCATTCGGCTGAACTTCAGTTCGAACATACCCTCGTTTGCCGATTCGTCGGCGTTGGAGGAACATCTGCGGCAGCGCATGTCCCTCATCCGTTCCTATCCCGAACCCACGGCCCGCAGACTGGAGGCACGGATAGCCGCGGCCTCGGGCCTGAAGGCCGAAGAGGTGATGGTGACGAGCGGGGCCACAGAGGCCATCTACATGATTGCCCAGTGCTTCTCCCGGCAGCTTCCTGACCGGGAGAGAACCTATACGGTGATGCACCCCACCTTCAGCGAATACGATTCGGCCTGCCGCATGTTCGGGATGAGGGAAGACCCGGAGGGAAGTCTGTGCTGGCTCTGCAACCCCAATAATCCCACGGGCGAAATCTACGATGAACGCACCCTGCAGGCGTTGACCGCCAGGCACCGCGTGATGGTGATAGACCAGTCGTACGAGGATTACACCCTCGCGCCCCTGCCTCAGTGGAAAGGCGGAGAAAGAACCATTGTCCTGCACAGCATGACGAAGAAATATTGCATCCCCGGCCTGCGCCTCGGCTATGTCACCGCTCCGTCCGATATGCTGGACAGCCTGCGACGCTGCCAGCGCCCCTGGGCCGTCAATGCCCTGGCCCAGGAGGCGGGCATGTGGCTCGTGGAGCATCGCCCTCGTTGGGTCGACATCCCTGCCTATCTGGCTGAGACGCAGCGCCTGTGCACTGCCCTCAATGCCATTCCCGGCATCCGTGCCCGACAGACGCAGACCAACTTCATACTCTGCACCATCGAAGGTCGGACGGCAGCCCAACTGAAGGAACACCTGGCTCAGCGTCACGGCATCCTCATCCGCGATGCCTCCAACTTCCCCGGCCTGTCGCCCCACCATTTCCGCATTTCGGCCCAGCGTCCCGCCGATAACGACGAACTCCTCCGCGCCCTTTTAACCTTTTAACCTTTTAACCTTTTAACCTTTTAACTTTTTAACCTTTTAACTTTTTAACCTTTTAACTTTTTAACCTTTTAACTTTTTAACTTTTTAACCTTTTAACCTTTTAACCCTTTAATTTCCCCCATGTCTCTCTCCCTCCTCGCCGCCTGGCTGCTCGACCTTCTCCTTGGTGATCCCGCGTGGTTGCCCCATCCGGTCGTGGGTTTTGGCAAGATGATAGCCTGGGGCGAGCGACATCTGAACAAGGGGCGCCATCGGATGCTGAAAGGTGCGGTGATGACCATCCTGCTCGATGCCCTCGTTTTCTTTGCAACCTGGGTCCTGATGCACTGCACCCGTCCGTACCCATTCCTCCACTATCCAATTGCCGTCCTGCTGATGTTCTATTGCCTGGCCGGAACCACGCTCATCCGTGAGGTCCGGGCCGTATTTCTCGCCCTCGACCGTTCGCTGGAGGAGGGTAGGAGACAGGTGGCCCGAATCGTGGGTCGCGACACGTCGCAACTCTCGGCTCAGGAGGTGCGCACGGCCGCTCTCGAAACCCTGGCCGAGAACCTCAGCGACGGCGTTGTGGCTCCCCTCTTCTGGTTGGCGGTGGGCGGTGTGCCTGCCATGCTGACCTACAAGATGGTGAACACCCAGGACTCCATGATCGGTTACCGGACGGAGCGTTACAAGGACTTTGGCTGCTGGGCGGCTCGCGTCGATGACGTGGCCAACTTCATCCCGGCTCGCCTGACGGCCCTTCTCATGCTTCTGCCCTATGCACTCGTCACGTTCCGTTTCTCGCTCTTCGCTTTCGTCTGGCGCAACGGCAGGCGCCATGCTTCGCCCAACAGCGGATATCCCGAGGCGGCCCTTGCGGGCATCCTCAACTGCCGGTTCGGAGGTCCGCACTATTATTTCGGTCAACTCTTCGACAAACCCTATATCGGCGAGAACGACCGCCAGCTGACGACTGCCGATATGGAGATGGCTGTCCGCGTGAATCGTGTGGCCGAGATACTTGCCATCTTCGCTCTTTTTGCCCTTTTCCATTTATGCACCTTTTAACCTTTTAACCCTTTAACCCTTTAACTTTTTAACCTTTTAACCCTTTAACTTTTTAACCTTTATATTTGTGAAATCCCTCGCTTATTCGTATCTTTGCACACCGAAAACAAAAGGTTTAAAATATGGGACAGATTAAGACTATCGGTGTGTTGACCTCGGGCGGCGATGCCCCAGGCATGAATGCAGCCATACGTGCCGTGACACGTGCGGCCATAGCCAACAATTTGCGAGTGATGGCCATCTATCGTGGCTACGAAGGTTTGATTAACGATGAGGTGCGCGAATTTCACACGGAGGACGTCAGCGGCATCATCTGCCGTGGCGGTACGATACTGAAGACTGCACGCAGCCAGGAGTTTATGACGGAAAAGGGCCGCGCCAAGGCCCATAAGGTGATGAAGAAGCACTCTATCGACGCCCTCGTGGTCATCGGCGGCAACGGCTCTCTCACGGGAGCCCGCCTCTTTGCCCAGGAGTATGACGTGCCCTGCATCGGACTGCCCGGAACCATCGACAACGACCTCTGGGGCACCGACCTTACCATCGGCTACGACACCACGCTGAACACCATCATGGAGTGTGTGGACAAGATTCGCGATACGGCCAACTCGCACGAACGCATCTTCTTCGTCGAGGTGATGGGTCGCGATGCCGGTTTCCTGGCCCAGAACAGTGCCATCGCTGCCGGGGCTGAGGCAGCCATCATTCCCGAGGACTCTACGGGTGCCGACCAGCTGGAGCAGTTCATCGGTCGCGGCATCCGCAAGTCGAAGTCGTCCTCCATCGTCATCGTCAGCGAAAGCCCCAAGTGCGGTGCCATGTACTATGCCGAACGTGTCCGGAAGGAATATCCCGAGTACGACGTTCGCGTCTCCATCCTGGGCCATCTGCAGCGAGGCGGCAGTCCTTCGGCCGGCGACCGCATATTGGCCAGTCGCATGGGCCTGGGTGCCATACAAGCCCTGAACGACGGTCAGCGCAACGTGATGATAGGCATCCGCAACGACGAAATCGTCTACGTACCTTTCTCCAACGCCGTCAAGAGCGACAAACCGTTGAAGAAAGACCTCATCGACGTGATGAACACCCTGTCGATTTAACGTTCCCCGATGGGTCCTACTATGGTTGGGGCTCAATCGACGTATCGTCTGACCTCCGACAATACTATGGTTGGAGCTCCAACGATACGTCGATTGAGCCCCAACCTAATAATGTGCGCGCATGTGTGCGTGCGCGCGTGTACCATATTTAATATACGCGTGCGTATAGGCGTGCCATTTTGACAAAACGGTTTCTTGGTGTGCCACAATGGCAGGCACGCCTTGACGAATATCAATAAACGGCCGATTTTATGCTAAAAAACATATTTTTGTTTGGTGTACGTCGAAAAAAGGCACTACCTTTGCATCGTCGAAAGACAGAAAGACCCCTGGCGAGGGGCAAGTGAATAACTAAAAACACTATTAAGGTAAAAAGATTGTAAGTTATGAAGAAGATGATGATTTTGGTAAGCGCCATCATGATGGTAGCTGCCGGTTACGCAAAGAACGCAGAGATTAAGCCTTTCGAAGGAGTAGATGTGAATGTGCCTGCTTGTGTGCGCTTTATCAGCGGTGACAACTACGAGGTAGGAGTTCGCAGCAATGATAGCATCGCAGCACAAAATATTGAGTGGTTCATCGAAGACGGCGTACTGAGAATCAGAAGGCGCCACGAGGTGAACGACGACGACAGGCAGACCAACGTTTGCATCACGATAGTCTCTCCTGTAGAACCGAAACTGACAGTGGGTCGCGACTTCGAGGTAGCCTCGCGCACAGGCTTCCAGAAGGCCACCAAAGACCGCTGAAACAAGGAAAGTGAAGATTTTTTGAAAAAAAACTGCGAAAAGTTTTGGTAGTACAGGAAAAAGTCGTACCTTTGCACTCGCAAAAGAGAAACAGAGGTTTCGACAGGGCGCTTAGCTCAGTTGGTTCAGAGCGTCTGCCTTACAAGCAGAGGGTCGGGGGTTCGAATCCCTCAGCGCCCACCCGGATATTGAAAGTTTGAAGTAAATTGGCTCCTTAGCTCAACTGAATAGAGCATCTGACTACGGATCAGAAGGTTGTGGGTTTGAATCCCGCAGGAGTCACTTTCTTTGTGAAGGAAAGCAAGTAGATTGTGCGAGGGTGGTTACCAGAGTGGCCAAATGGGGCAGACTGTAAATCTGCTGGCTTACGCCTTCGGTGGTTCGAATCCATCACCACCCACACAATTATGCGGCAATAGCTCAGTTGGTAGAGCACGACCTTGCCAAGGTCGGGGTCGCGAGTTCGAGTCTCGTTTGCCGCTCACTAAACACAAAGATGCGAAGACAGGGTGCGTTAGTTCAGCTTGGTTAGAATACATGCCTGTCACGCATGGGGTCACGGGTTCGAGTCCCGTACGCACCGCATCAAAGTCTTCGTCATGTGTTTCGGGGTGTGTTAGTTCAGCTTGGTTAGAATACATGCCTGTCACGCATGGGGTCACGGGTTCGAGTCCCGTACACACCGCAGAGAAGAGGTCCGACGGCCTCTTTTTTTTTATATCCGTATTCCAGACAGATTTCTCCTCCTGCAGTTCGCTCGTACGTAGTCCGATGGGGCTTGGCGTCTCAAATATGTTCGTCAGGGTCTCATGGGCGCATATTTGTGTGCGCGGGGCATGGGCGAACCGTTGGTTTTGAGTAACTTTGCAGGTGAAGATAAATGTAACAGGATATTTTCATGAAACGAGTTGTAGCAAGTCTTCTCCTGTGCCTCCCACATTGGCTGGCGGCGCAGAATCCCGTCATCCGGGACCAGTTTACGGCCGACCCTACGGCGAGGGTCTTCAACGGTCGTGTCTATCTGTATCCGTCGCACGACATTGTTCCTCCATCCGGGCAGCGCCGCGACTGGTTCTGCATGGAGGACTATCATGTCTTCTCGTCCGAGAATCTTACGGATTGGACGGACCACGGCGTGATTGTCTCTCAGGACAATGTGCCCTGGGTGAGGCCCAATTCCTATTCGATGTGGGCCCCCGACTGCGTTTGCCGCGACGGGAAATACTACTTCTATTTCCCCTCGGCCCCCAAGGAGGGCGGGGGATTTGCCGTCGGCGTGGCTGTTGCCGACAGTCCGGAGGGACCCTTTGTGCCAGAGCCCGAACCTATCAAGGGTATTAGCGGCATCGACCCCTGCGTGCTCCAGGCTTCCGATGGCAATGCCTACATCTTCTGGGGTGCAGGGCGTTGTGCCAAGTTGAAGTCCAATATGAAGGAACTCGCCGATGACACACCCAAGGAGATGGTCCGGTGGGGCGAGCGCGAGTTCGAAATGTATGGAGTCAACTGCCTCAAGGGGTTGCCCAATCGCCAGGCCGAGGGTCCGTTTGCCTTCGAGTACAACGGCAACTATTACCTGACCTATCCTTATGTGAGGGAAAACACTGAGGTGCTTGCCTATGCCATGAGCAAGAATCCGATGGGCCCCTACGAATACAAGGGCCTGATTATGGCCGAGCACGCCAATGGTTGTTGGACGAACCACCACAGCATTGTCAACTACAAGGGGCAGTGGTACCTCTTCTATCACCACAACTTCTTCTCGCCCAAGGACGACAAACGCCGCTCGGTGCAAATTGAGAAACTGTTCTTCAACCCCGACGGCACCATTCGGGAGGTGAAGCCTACGATGCGCGGTGTGGGCATCAACAAGGCAACAGAGAAAATAGAGGTTGACCGCTATAGCGAAGCCTCTGTGGGCGCCACAACGGCGTATGTCGACACCGCCGACTATACGCGCGGAGCCCAGGTCACGCTGCCGCGCAAGGGCAGTTGGGTGAAATACAACGACGTGGATTTCGGTTGCCTCAGTGATGGATATCTGCTTGTCAGCGTCCGGGCTGCCGACAATACCGAATTCTGCATTCGTGAGAAGAGCGCCAAGGGCAAGGTGATAGCCCGCATCCGAATGGAGGTGAAACCCGAAGAATCCACTGGGGGAGCTCCGGCCGTGGGCCGATTCCGCCGCGACATGCGCAACCAGTGGCTCTCGCAGACCGCAACGTTGGATTATGCGCCAGCGGGTGTGGCAGACCTCGTCATTACCAACGAAGGCGAGGGCGCCCTGAGCGTCGACTGGATACAGTTTAAGAACCGCCCCAAGTATTTCTCGCCTGCCACGGCCGCACCTGCCAAACCCGACACGGAAGGCTTCATCCGTCGCTGGATGCTGCTGGAGCCCATCGATAAACCCAACAGCGGCAATACGGTCTTCACCGACAGCTATCTGCGCGAACACTTCTACAGGGAATACTTCAAGGGACAGCAGACGATGTTGCCGAAGGACGGTCAGAAGGTGACTGCCGTGTTCAGACAGGAACAGGCCCCTGCGGGCTTTGGTCGTGGTCAGGCTGCACCTGCTAATCCCGAGGTGAAGACGGTCAGGCAGACCCTGAGGTGGCACGCCTTGGACAGCGAGAACTTCAACGTCAAGTTGTTCCGTTTTGCCGAGAAGTGGGGCACGAAGGTCTATGGTGTCCTCTTCTGGGCTGTCACGGTCATCGACTGTCCGGAGGAAATCCGGGACGTACGTCTGTCCGTAGGTTCCAACTCAGCATCGATGTGGTGGCTCGACGGCGAGGAGGTGCTGCTGCTCAGTGGCGACCGCCGCATGGTCCGGGACGATTGCATGTCGCGCCGCCTCACCCTGAAGAAGGGGCGCAACGTGCTGAGGGGAGCAGTCATCAACGGACCGGGCATGAGCGACTTCTGCGTGCGCTTCCTCGACGAGAATGGAAATCCTGTAACTAACTTCACAATCACCAACAGCAAATAACTATGCAACGCCTACATACAATCCTTGCGGCATTGGCTATTGCTACGGCCGCAAACGCCCAGATAGGGCAACCGTATATTCATGACCCGTCGACCATTGCCGAGTGCGAAGGCCGGTATTACACCTTTGGAACGGGTGGGGGAGGTCTCATCTCCGACGATGGCTGGACGTGGCGGGAAGGCGCTGATCGTCCTGGCGGGGGTGCGGCTCCCGATGTCATCAAGATAGGTGACCGCTACCTTTGCATCTATGGGGCCACCGGTGGCGGTCTGGGCGGTGGTCACAACGGACGTATCCTGACCATGTGGAACAAGACGCTCGACCCGAAGAGTCCCGATTTTAAGTGGACTGCTGCCGTGGAGGTCTGTTCGAGCGACGGCATGGAAGACCAGGATGCCATCGATCCCGGCGTGTTGCTCGACCCTACCTCGGGTCGCATGTGGGTCAGCTATGGCACCTACTTTGGCGCCATCCGCCTCATCGAACTCGATCCCAAGACGGGCCGACGTGTGAAGGGCAACAAGGAAAAGGACATTGCCATCGACTGTGAGGCTTCGGACCTGATATACCGCGACGGCTGGTATTATCTCCTGGGCACTCATGGAACCTGTTGTGACGGGGTGAACTCTACCTATAATATAGTAGTAGGTCGGTCGAGGAAGGTGACGGGGCCTTATCTCGACAATGTTGGTCGCGACATGCTGGCCGGAGGTGGCAAGATGGTGCTGGCTGCAGGTGACCGCCTTGTCGGGCCCGGGCATTTCGGTCGGACCGTTATCGACAAGGGTGTGGAGGTGATGTCGTGTCACTACGAAGCGGATTTCGACCAGGGCGGTCGCAGTGTACTCGGCCTGCGCCCTCTGCTGTGGAAGAACGGCTGGCCGGTGGCTGGCGACCGATTCAAGGGCGGTACCTTCGAAATTGAGTCGCAACGGCATGGCTATGCCCTGGAACTGGCCGTGGACTTTGTTCGCATCCAGCAAGACCGCCAGGCCTGGTGGCGCCTGGACCCCAACAAGCCGGCACGACCCATTGAGAATCAGAAGCTGGTAGACGTCGAAGACACTTGGCCGAAGGGCGATGTCGCAGTGCGCCTGGGCGACTATATGTTCCGTCCCCACCAGCGTTGGACCGTCACGCCCGTTCCCGAGGCAGGCGGATATCTGGGTGGTCCCTACTGGCGCATCAGCGTGGAGGGGACCGGTCGCTCGCTTGCGGCAACGGCTGACAGGGAAGTGAAGAGCGTGCCCGACTTCACGGGTGCAGATGAACAGCTGTGGCGCATCGAACAGCTCACCGACGGGACGTTCCGCATTATGCCTAAACGACTGCCGGGACAGCCGGAACTGAATAAGAAATTGGTGCTGTATGCCGTGGGCGACAGCACGCCCACGCTGGCCGAATACGACCCCGAGAGCGACAACGCTAAGTGGCTCTTCCGCAACCATTAAGCGGGGGCGAAAGTTGTTCGTTGGAACAAACGTACTTACAGCAAGAAATAACTTTTTGGAAAACTTTTAGTATAATGCCGAACATTTAAGTATCTGTTATTTAAGTGTTTGGCATTTTGTTTTGGAAAACTTTCATTTTCTTAAATAATTTTTGTGATTTGTTTTGGATAATTCGCGGACGTTTCTTAACTTTGTAGTCGATTTCGGCATGGAACGAAATCTGAGGTGAAAAGAGTCATAAAGTTATACCGAAATATATCATGATTGTAATCAAAAGAGACGGCTCGCAGGAGGAGTTTAACAGAGCCAAAATCAAGAGCGCCATTATTGGGGCATTCCAGTCGGTATCATCGTTCGACGATGAGAAGATCAAGAGCGTTGCTACCGACCTGAGTGAGAGTATCAGTGTCAGGGACGGCTTCACGGTGGAGGAAATCCAGAACCGTGTCGAGATGGCCTTGATGCAGAACGGCTACTACGCAGAAGCCAAGTCGTACATCCTGTATCGCCAGCAGCATGCCGAGGCACGCTTCATCAAGGAGCGCATCGACTACATGAACGAGTACAGCCAGACGGCCGACAATGCCGCCACGGCCAGTGAGACGGATGCCAATGCCAACGTCACCATGAAGAATGTGGCCAACCTGGAGGGTGAGGTGTACAAAACCACCAACCGCGTAATCCAGCGCCAGCGCATGAAGGACAAACTGAACCAGATGTTCCCTGAGGTGGCTAAGCAGTATGAGGCCGACCTGAACCATCATATCATCTATACCCACGACGAGGCCTCCACGCCTGTGCTGAAGCAGTATTGCATGGCCGTCAGCCTCTATCCCCTGATGACCGAGGGCGTAGGCAACATCGATGGTGTCACCCCTGGTCCTCCTAACGACCTCCAGTCGTTCTCCGGTCAGATTACTAACCTGACTTTCCTCCTGTCGTCTCAATGTAAGGGCGCCGTCGCCTTTGGCGAATACTTTGTGGTGCTCAACTACTATATAATTGCCGAATTTGGTGAAAAGTGGTACGAACACATGGATGAGGTGGCCACCACTCCCTGCTGCCTGCAGCAGCGTACCATACGCGACCACATCATCAAGGCCTTCAAACAGTTCGTCTGGGGCATCAACCAGCCCGCCGGCAACCGTTCATACCAGTCGCCTTTCACCAACGTTTCTTACTACGACCATACGTATTTCCAGTCCTTGTTCGCCGACTTCTGCTATCCCGACGGCAGCAAGCCCGAGTGGAAGGCCGTGGACACGCTGCAGCGTATGTTCATGAAGTGGTTCAACCAGTTGCGCCTGAAGCAGGTGCTGACTTTCCCCGTCGAGACCATGGCTATGGTGTACGACCCCGAGACAAAGGACATCATCGACAAGGACTACAAGGACTTCACCGCCGAGATGTATGCCGAGGGCCATTCGTTCTTCACCTATATCAGCGATAGTGCCGACTCACTGGCTTCGTGCTGCCGCCTGAAGAACGAACTGACGGAGAATACCTTCAATCCCACCAGCGGTCTGACTGGCGTGATGACGGGCTCGTGCAATGTCATCACCCTGAACATCAACCGCATCGTGCAAGATGCTAAGCGCACCGTGCAGGGTACCGAAGGCGACCACGACTTCTATGCCTTCCTGCGGCTCTATCTGTCGAACATCCTGGAGCGTGTCTACAAGTACCATATAGCCTACAAGACCATGCTCTACGAGATGGAAGACCGCAAGATGTTTGCAGCCTCCAATGGTGGATACATCTATATCAGCAAGCTCTACAGCACCATAGGCATCAACGGTCTGAACGAGGCCGCACGCTTCCTCGGACTGAAAGTGGACAATAATCCCGAATACATCAAGTTCCTGCAGCTCATCCTGGGCACCATCAAGGAGGAGAACAAGCGTCATTCGATTAAAGATAAGAAGAAACCCTTCCTGTTCAACTCCGAGGTCGTTCCCGCTGAAGGTCTGGGTGGCAAGAACTACCGCTGGGATAAGGAAGACGGCTATTGGGTGCCCGAGGACGAGAACCTCTACAACTCGTACTTCTACGATGCACACGACGATACCCGCGTGCTGGATAAGTTCATCCTGCATGGTCGTCAGACCTATCAGTTCACCGATGGCGGTAGCGCCCTGCACTGCAATCTGCAGGACCACCTGTCGAAGGAACAGTATCTGAAACTGATGGACTTCGCCATCGAGAACGGAACGTCGTACTATACCTTCAATATCCCCAACTCCAAGTGCGAGGATTGCGGCCATATCATCAAGAAACCCATCGACGTATGTCCGTGCTGCGGTTCGACCAACATCACTCAGTACACACGTATCATCGGCTACCTGCGCCCGATACCGGCCTTTGGTAAGGACCGCCAGATAGAGGCTGCCAAGCGTACGTACAGTTGCAATCTGGGATGAAGTACGTCGATGTAAAAGAAGTATTTGCAGAAATTCCTGACGAAATAACCCTTGCCATAAGCATCAGCGGCTGCCCCATACAGTGTAAGGGATGTCACAGCCAATATCTGTGGGAGGATACAGGTCAGGAACTGACCCCCGAAGTGCTATCCACTATGTTGGATCAGCACTTCGGTGTCTCTTGTATTTGCTTCATGGGGGGCGACCAGGACCCCGAGGGAATAAACCGGCTGGCACATTGGGTAAAGGATAATTCCAAGGTGAAGGTGGCCTGGTACAGTGGACGTGTGAAACTGGCGTCGCAGATAGAACTGGCGAATTTCGATTACCTGAAGATTGGTCCTTACGACGAAGCTTGCGGTCCGCTGAATGTCCGCACTACCAACCAGCGCTTCTATCGGGTGGACGATGGGCAAATGCAGGAAATGACGCATCGTTTTTGGAAATAATCCCGATTTAGTTCGGCTAATCAAGGTTTATTTCGTAACTTTGTGCCCAGTGATTACAAACAAACAACATCTAAATTCTAAGTAATGAAGAAATTCTACGCATTGTTTATTGCTATGCTCGTTGCAGTAGTAGCATTTGCACAAGGACCGAAAGCCCGTCGTGCAGTGGCAACACCCGCTCAGTTTACGACGCTGAAGATGCCGGTAGCCCGCACACTGACTGCCCGTCAGTTGCCTGCTTCCATGAAGAAGCGCCATCCTCAGCTCAAAGCCAAGGCTCCTCGCAAGGCAGCCGAGGAGGCAACGTCCTATGTAAGGGTCAGCAGTCGTCCTGAAAGTTGGGACGGCGAGTACCTGATTGTTTACGAAAGTGCCGAGGGCGCTTTGGCCATGAATGGTGGTCTGACAGACAAACTCGATGCACCCAGCAACACTGTTCCTGTCACCATCGTTGACCAGGAGATTGCTTGCACGGATGCCACCGCAGCCATCGCCTTCACCATCGAGGCGGTTGAGGGTGGATTCAGTATCAAGAGCCACAGCGGCCTGTATATGGGATGGGACTCTGCTGACAAGAACGGCCTGAACTCCAGCAGCGAGACGGCCTATGTCAACACACTGGGCATCGACACCGACGGCAATGCCAACATCGTGGCCGAGAGTGGTTCCTATCTGCGCTACAACCTTTCGCAGAATCAGGAACGCTTCCGCTATTTCAAGTCCTCCACTTATACCAACCAGCAGCCCGTTGCCTTGTACAAGAAGGGCGGTGAGAAGACAGAAGTGGTGATACCCGAACCCGTGGTCCTGCCCGAAGGTCTGGAAACCGAACCTTATGCCATGCAGGCTGTGGTACACACCTCTGACGGTGCAGACGAACTGAACGAGACGGTCCAGGTGGCTTTCGACGGCGACACCATTTATGTGCAGGGACTTTCCTACTGGTTTGAAGAGGCTTGGGCCAAAGGTATCATCTCGGGTGACAAGGTGCTGTTTGCCAGCAATCAGGTGATGGGAGAGGATGAGTACGGACTGGACTATCTCATCGGTTATGTAGACATTAGTACCGATGACTATGCCGTAGCAGAGAATATCATCTTTGACTACGACCCCGAAACGCGCATACTCACGCTCAGCGGAGATAACTGGTTTGGAGAATCCGATGAGGAGAATAGCACACGACTTTTTAACTATTGCGACGAAATGACGTTTACTCCAGGCGAGGCCCAGGAACCGGTGAAGCCGGAAATCGTGGAGCTGCCCGAAGGCCTGACGGCAAGTTACCATTTGCTGACGGCTCAGGATCTGGATTGGGACGATGACGGCAATAGAGTTACTGAAGATTATGAGGGCGATGCAGCCGTAGCCTACGATGGCAACGATGTCTATATCCAGGGATTGTGCCACTACCTGCCCGAGGCATGGGTGAAGGGTACGAAGGTCGGCAATACGGTGGTGGTGCCTTCGGGTCAATTCTGTGGGACCTATGGTAATCAATATGACCTGTATTTTGTGGGCTTTGACGAAGAGACGGAAGAACTGTGTGATGTCACCTTCACGTTAGACGAGGAAGGTGTGCTGACCACCCAGACCGACATCATGGTTAATGGTGATGCCAGTGAGATACATTTCTATTATGCTTTGGCAAATGCCACCCTCACTCCCACCGAGGTCGTTGTGCCGCAGACCGTTGAATTGCCCGATGGCTTGACGGCTGAAAACTATGTCCTCGTGACTCAGGAACTGGGTTATGGCGATGGCGACGAACCAGTGTATACGGAAGTCAATGTTCCTGCCCAAGTGGCATTTGACAAGGAGGCCGGTGAGGTGTATGTTAAGGGCCTTTGCTCTTGGTTGCCCGAGGCTTGGGTTAAGGGTACGTACACCGACAGCGAGATTGTCCTCCCGACAGGTCAGTACTTCGGTGTATATGAGAGCCTCTTTGGTGAATATCCCTTCTATTTCGTCGGAGCCAACGAGGAACTTGCTGAGGCCTGCGATGTGAAGTTCCTTATTCAGGACAGTGGCAAGCTCCTGACCACCAGTCAGATGGTGCTCTCATGTGAAAAACCGAATTTGAAGTCTGTCTTTGTTGCATGGAAGGCCACGAAACTCATTAAGCCCGAGGACAAGGCTGCCACGCCTTCAGCCCCCGTTGCCACATCTTTCTATGATTGGGATGAGGAATACGAATTTGGTTCGTTCTTCTTCAACATGTCTCTCTTGGATGTGAACGGCGAAGCTATGATGCCGGAAAAACTGAGCTACAAGGTATTTGTCGACGAAGGCGGCCAGGTCAGCGAGTACAAGTTCACTGCCGACCTCTACGAATATCTGGATGAGGATATGACAGAGGTGCCTTTCCTCTTCGATGATGACTACGACTTTGAACGCGATGGCGTTTACTTCAGCTTATCGCTCAACTCGCCCACCCAGACCTACAACCGCATCGGTGTGCAGAGCATCTACCGCGGTGGCAATGCCGAGAATAAGTCGGAAATCACGTGGTACGACATCGTGCGCGAGGACGATGCTGTCAAGGGCATAACCGATGGTCAGCTCGTTCGTGGTGCTTATTACAACCTGGCCGGTCAGCGTGTGGAGAAGCCTACAAAGGGCATCTACATCCAGAATGGCCGTAAGATTGTAGTGAAGTGATGCGATAGGGATAAATAAAAAAATCCCCCGCAGCGTTTGCGCTACGGGGGATTTTTTGTATCTTCGCACCGACATTAACACGAAAGAATCATGAACATCTCAGACATTAAGGCTTTGTGGCGCACTTTGCCATTAGCCAAAGACAATGATTTACAAAAACTTGACGAACAGATAGAACGCAATCCGCAGACGTGGCAGGCCGTAGCCCAGTGGCTGCAGAAGACCGACCTGAATGCATTGCCTCTCGGACGCAACGAAATAGGGGGGGGGGCGTATGCCAACGTGGCTGAGTATGAGACCCGCTTGGCCAACGTCTACGAACTGCATCGGCGCTACATCGACGTTCAGTTGCTGGCCCGAGGTGAGGAGGCCGTTTATGTTGCGGATAAAGAGAATGCACTGGAACCCCAGGGCGAGTTCAACGAGGCCGGCGATTGCATCCTCTATGCTGATGCCGACAAGGCCCGTTGTGTAAAGGTCAGTCCTACGAGTTACCAACTGTTCTTTCCCTCAGATGCCCACAAACCCTGCATGGCTGTGGGGGATGTTCCGCAGCCCGTGCGCAAGATTTGTGTGAAGGTTCCCTTTGAGGGATAGAGAGTCACGCCGCCCTCGATAGGCAAGTCGCTCTATTAGCCCAGTATCTCCTTGGCTCTTTCCAAGGCTTCCACCTTGCCACAGTCTACCCAGCGGCAGTCTTGTGGCAGGGTGGTGTGGCCGATGTTGTGACTGATGCAGGCCGAGAGGTAGAAGTCGATGATGGAAAATACCTCGCCGGGGTATTCCTTCAAGGCCTCGTAGATGCCTGGCATCAAGACGTGGATGCCCGTGAAAGGCAATCTTTCCAGAGCCTCTACGGGTTCTGTGCCCATCGCCTTTCCGACGTTACCTTCCGGTTTCTCGTTCAGCCATCCGCGAAGCAGTCCCTCGTGGTTGAAGAGCAGGAAGCGGCTTGTCTTCCGCTCGTTCGTTACTAATAAGGCGTCGCACACATTACTAATGCGTTCAGCCTCGCGATATAGGGCGGCGAGGTCTACGTCGCTGGCAATGTCCACGTTGTGTATGAGGATTGGTTTCGTGGGGTCGAACAGCTCCAGGGCACGCTTGATGCCGCCGCCAGTGTTCAGCAGCAGGTCGCGTTCGTCGCTCACGCGAATGTCCATCCCGAAGTTGTCGTTCACCCGCAGGAAGTCCAGTATCATCTGTCCGAAGTGATGCACATTCACGACGATGTGTCGGAATCCCTGCTGTTTCAGCTTCAGTATTACGTGTTCCAGCAGCGGGCGTCCCGCTACCTCCACCAGTGCTTTCGGTCGGTCGTTAGTCAGTGGTTGCAGGCGTGTACCCAATCCTGCAGCAAAAATCATGGCTTGCATATCTATTCCTTTTTTTCGGTTCACAGCCAGTCTTCCCAGTCGTTCTCCTGACGTGAGCGGGCTTCGCCAGTACTTCCGCCGCCCAACTTGAGTCCGACGTTGCTCTGTACACTGGTGTCGCAGAGCATCTGTGTCTTGTGAATTTTCACAATGCGCATCATGGGATGCTGATAAACATTCTTTTTCACGGCTTCCATGTATTTTATCATAAAATACTGCGTACAAAGGTACAAAAAAGTTTTTGTTTTTTAATTCTATTTGCCCGACATTTAGTAGATATCAGGAAAATACAACATAAACGAAAGCACAAGCTTTACCAACCGGATAAATCCGCTGGGCCGATATTTTTTGCTTTGTCATTAAACATTTTCAGAGATTCTTACTTCGTTTAGAATTCTTTTTAGTATTTTTGCAACGGATTCCGCTTTGATTGCTAGTCCAAAGACACGTTGGCAATGAATAAGCATTCGCCATTGCAACCACACTGAATTACATAAAAACAAAGAAGGATATGACCCAGTTGACAGTTTCTATACAAGATGTTTCGATGCTTGACCAAATCCGTCAGGCCATTGGCTTGTTACGAGGCGTAACCTCTGTAATTTTAAAGCGACAGACTAAAACAGGCATGGACCGCGCCATTGAAGACATCAAGAAGGGACGTGTCTATGAGGCCAGCAGTGTGGAAGACCTCATCAAGCAGTGCAAGGCATGAAGAAATGACCGCGAACTGGTGCTGCTGATGACCAACACCGGCACTCATTCCGATTTATTCGGAAAGAATAGAAGGTAATGATAATAAAAGTGCAATCACAAAACCGGAAAACCGATGGACAGAGATAATAGGACATAAGACTACTCTCGACCTCTGGTCGCTTGGCTCAGCAAAGAGCGTCCACTTTTGATTCTTGTTTCTGATTAAGACAATAAGGAACAGGATGTCAAGAAGAAGATAATGGTGGTTAGTCTGCGATTAGCTAGGGCATGACTTATATCACAACAAGAATAAACCACAGCGAGGGGTGGTTACTATAACCACCCCTCGCTTTATTACATGTAAACTGTACACCATTATCTTCTTCTTGAAATCCTGTCAATATTTTGTAAGTAGTTGATACACAATATGGTTTCTGTAGGGAATAAGGCAAAAGGAACAAACTGGAAACAAAAATTTGAGAAACCCTAAAATGAAAACATCTGCTTAACAAATCTTAACATGGAAAACAACGGCAATTTTCCGATATTGTCATTTGGAGATTGCACTGACATTCATCGACAATAATAAAGAAGGTTATCAAAGAAACGGTAGAATAATTCTAAAGCAAACTCATTATTTGATGAATTTAGGTTGCAATGTTGGTAAAAACACAACATTGTTTCTCTGATTTCATCACTTTCTTTCAAAAAAAGAATAGATTCTAAATAAAAAAGTGTAATTTTGCAACCACAAATAGTATATGCGATGGAAGAAAACAAAGATTTAAATCGAATAAAGGTAATGCTCGTTGAGAAGAAACGAACTTGCAAATGGTTAGCTGAGCAACTTGGCAAAGACCGTGCAACAGTTTCTAAATGGTGTACGAACACCTCCCAACCTTCATTAGAAATGCTGCTGAAAATTGCAGATTTGTTAGAAATTAGCTATACAGAACTGATAAGGGCTACACCCAAAGAAAGCAAATTCGATGAAAAGTGAAACATTTAATGTAATCGACCTTTTCTGTGGCTGCGGAGGCTTGTCTCTTGGCTTTGAGCAGGCTGGCTATAATGTGTTGCTTGGTATTGATGTATGGAAAGATGCTCTTGAAACCTTTAGGCACAACCACAAAAATGGGGCAACTTTATGTGCCGACTTATCAAAATTAACTGGCGAAGAAGTTGACCGAGAGATTAATTTCCAAAAGGTAGATGTCATTATTGGCGGACCTCCATGCCAAGGTTTTTCTGTTGCAGGTAAAAGGATTGTAGATGATGAGCGTAATTCTCTATACAAGTCTTTTGTTAGGATGGTAGAGTATTTTAGTCCTAAGGCATTTGTGTTGGAGAACGTGCCCAACATCCTCTCAATTGGCGGCGGTATTGTTAGAGGGTCTATAATTCATGATTTTCAGAATCTTGGGTATAATGTAGTGACACAAGTATTGACAGCTTCTGATTATGGTGTTCCTCAAAATAGAAGAAGAGCTATTTTCGTGGGGCTTAAAGAAGGTGTTTTTGACTTTGAAATACCAAAAGTTCTGCATAAAGTAACCACGGCAGAAGCACTTTCTGATTTACCTGAAGGTTCTCAAAGTTATAAGGGCGATTATATTTGTGCTCCTCAGAGCGAATATCAAACTCTTATGAGACGAGATAGCAAGGGTGTTATGAATCATGAAGTAACTGTCCACAATGCGCAAACAACAGAGATAATCGCAATGGTTCCAGATGGAGGCAATTACAAGGACTTGCCATTATATCTTCAAAATACTCGCAAAGTTCATATTGCTTGGACACGTCTGAACAGCCAAAAGCCAAGTATTACTATTGACACAGGTCATCGACATCATTTCCATTACAAATGGAATAGAGTTCCAACAGTTCGAGAAAGCGCATTCCCAAATGATTTTTGAGTTCTTGTGTAGTAAGACTAGCCTATATAAGCAAGCAGCATAATATGGAAAGAATAAAGCCAACCAAAGGAGATAGATGGACGAGAGAAGAGATGATACTCGTCTTCAACTTATATTTCAAGCTTCCCTATGGCAAGTTAGACCATAGGACGCAAGAGGTAAAAGAACTTGCATCAATTATGGGAAGGACAGATAATACTGTTGCAATGAGACTGAACAATTTTGCATCTTGTGACCCTAAACTTATCGCAAGAGGCATTAAAGCTCTTGGCGATCAAAAAAAACGTTGCCAACCATATTGGGATGAATTTTATGAGAATCAAGAAAAACTAGTATTTGAGAGTGAAAGGATTTTGGCAGAATACCAAGGAACAACGATAGAAACAAAATATAAAGAAGAATTGGCTGATATTCCAAGTAGCCTAAAAGGGCAAGACCGTATCAGAGAAGTAAAAAGTCGAGTCAACCAGCAGTTTTTTAGAAAAATGGTTTTGGCTAACTACAACGGGAAATGTGCCCTAACGGGTATTGACATCAGGAAATTGTTGATAGCAAGCCATATAATACCGTGGTCAGAAAATAAGGAAGAAAGATTAAATCCAGAAAATGGAATATGCTTATCTGCTTTATACGATAAAGCTTTTGATAAAGGACTTATTGCATTCGATGACAAAGGGAATGTTATGTTTTCAAGTTTATTAGAAAAGAACGTAGGAAAGGATTACTATACAAGATACTTTCTTCCTATTAAATCTACACAATTGTCAGAACCTAATAAATACCGTCCCAATCCACAATTCTTAGAATGGCATCGCGACGTAATTTTTAATAAGTTATAATATAACAATGCAGAAAAAAAATCTTAATAGTATCGAAGATTTAAAGAAAGCGCTTATCGATAATGGTCATACAGAACGGACACCATTAAAGATAGTAGAAAAGATGACACTGTATTATAGCTTGAATCAGCCTGAAATAGGAGTCATTCTAGGCAGGATAGAGGCAAAATACTTGTATATTAAAGGCGATACCCCATTCGTTGCAAATTCAAAATTTGACGAAGTGGCTGTTGATTGTATAGAATCTCAGTGTTTTGATTCTCTTTTGTCAACTCTAATCGGCTATAAAATGTAACATATGTGGGGTATGGCTTGTTTTGAAAGGCAACCTCGTTTCTTTATAGCAGAAAATGTCAAAGGTATTCTTTCCGCAAATGAAGGAAAAAGCATTTCCTATGATAATCAGCGAATTTAAAGAGGCAGGCTATCATGTTATGCACAAGTTGTTGAATGCTTCGGACTATGGTGTCCCACAGAAAAGGGAGCGCGTCATCATCATGGGATTTAGAGATATAGAAGACTATAAGAATTTTAGATATCCATCTAGAGTCCGAGCAGATGAAAGAAAGGTATTACGTGATGTTATTATTGAAGACGAGAACCACAATGAATCTCTTTTCTTTAGCGAAAGAGCCGTAGCTGGTATGATGGCGGTTCGGGAGAAAATGAACAAAGGACGTGCAATGAGTTTGGACGAGCCCTGCAATACCGTCAGTGCGCATCTGGCAAAAGTAAGTTTAAATAGTACCGACCCTGTATATATGTTCGAGGGACGGTTTCGTAGGTTTTCTGCACGAGAAGCAGCAAGAATACAATCTTTTCCTGATAATTTTAAATTAGACTCTGTTTCACAGGGGCGGCAATATAAAGCGATAGGAAATGCTGTTCCTCCAGTTATGATGTGGCACATTATTAAGTCATTGCAAAAAGTTCTTGTTATTCAT
>ODAJ011790987.1_pt1 | contig 19733 bp, 21 predicted proteins | sample 1539241 | NCBI WGS metagenome assembly ODAJ01 (sample SAMN02144231, study PRJEB22623) | gut metagenome | biome: sheep rumen | host: Ovis aries | place: New Zealand | reverse complement strand
GTGTATCTTTGATGCACGCAGACAAGTCTGCTAATTGGCAAAAAACCTGTTTTTTGCCAGAGGGTGGAGCTTAATGCGACAGCCCCTTTTAATAATTAAAGAATAATTAGAGTTGCAATGATTTGTCAAAAAAATCGCTTGATTTTGCGAAAATATGGTTGAAATTTGTGCAGAATAAATTTTAAAAAGGTGTTGACAAAAGGTATATGCTGATGTATAATACTTATAGATTAAATCAATAGTTGGCAAACTTATTGAAAGATAAGGACGCAAAGCCAAGGGTCTAAAGACGGTTAAACTTTATGTTTTCTGTTATGACAGCCGGTTGCAAATGTTCGATGAGTTGCCCTTCTTAATGTCAGGCAGCTTTTTTTATTCGGATGATCTTTCGAAGATATTGCAGATTTATTGATTTTTTTCACTCTCCTTTATTTTTTAATAATATCCCCCTATAAAGCAGCCGTCCCTCCTATTAAATCGGCTGCTTTATAATTTTTATGGGTAATGATGTAAGGGGGGGTGTCAGGCACCTGTCTCCCCGAACACAAATTATAGTAGCGAAATAAGTAAATTGGAAGAAGAAATAAGTAAAGAGGAAAAGAAGAATGAATAATAAATTAAAAATTAAGTTGATTAATTATTATGTATTTTCTTTATCTTATCATTTAGTTTTTTTTGTAATTTGTAAAGTTTATTATCATAATGTTGCATGTGTTTATCGTTATATGTTGTTACCCTATGCAATAATCAATACAATTTATGTATATAATGAAATGTGTTTTATATATAGATTAGCAAAACATGATTATTCACAAGAATATACGCACTTTTTAAACGATAATTTTGATACATTATCTCGTTTACAATTAAAAAAATATTTATTAAATTTAAAGCGGTATAATAAATTTTTGAAAGAATCATATCCTGAAATCTATAAATATAAAAAAACTATTGTATTTGGATTGTGGTTTCCATTTATTTATGTGTTCCTATGCTTTCTCATATACTGATATTTATAAGGGGACAGGTGTCTGACCCCTGTCCCGGACCTTAATGCGACAGCCCCTTTTTTCTTTTTTATTTTTATCAACAAAATCTTTATCCCGAATATAATATCATTAAGCTATACAAGTGAGGCGGTGCGTATGGACAGAAGCAGGCGCCTTTTAGATCTGCCCGAAAACTTCCGCTATACGGGAAAGGGTGTTGCCGTCTGCGTACTCGACACGGGTGTTGAAAAAAGCGCCGATATAAGCAGGATAAAAGGCTTTAAAGACCTTTTGAACGGCAGGACGAAGCCGTATGACGATAATGGTCACGGCACTCATGTCTGCGGGATCCTCTGCGGCAGCGGTGCGGCATCAAAAGGCAGGTACAGGGGCATTGCGCCCGAAGTCGATCTTATTGTGCTTAAAACGCTTGATAAAAAAGGGCAGGGTATTTCGGCGGATGTGCTCAAAGGTCTGCAATGGGTAAGCGAGAACCGCAAAAAATTCAATATACGCATAGTCAACCTTTCTATCGGCACGGGCAGCACAGATATACACGACCCTCTTGTGCTCGGTGCGGAGGAACTGTGGGACAGCGGTGTGGCAGTGGTGACGGCGGCAGGCAACGGAGGACCCGGCAGGGGCAGTGTTTCCACGCCCGGTATAAGCAAAAAGGTGATAACGGTAGGCTGCTGCGACGATCTTTCGTCTGCGGCGCCCGTAGGTGACAAAATATTGAATTACAGCGGCAGAGGTCCCACGCCCGAATGTGTTGTAAAGCCCGATATAGTAGCCCCAGGCAGCAATATCGTTTCCTGCGGTACGGGAGGCAGGGACTACCGTGTTTTGAGCGGCACATCAATGAGCACACCGATGATAAGCGGTGCGGCGGCGCTTTTGCTTGAAAAGCATCCCGACCTTACCCCGAACGAGTTGAAGCTTTATCTGAAAAAAGCCTGCATAAGTCTTGAACAGCCGCCGAACCAACAGGGCTGGGGGCGGCTTGATATAAAAAAACTGCTTGAATTATAGATCGGAGGTATAAGATGGAAGATATGGTCTCAAATGATATGGTCTCAAATAATATAGTTTCAATAACACAGACACTTAACGATCCCGATAACCTTAAAAACGATATTTCGGCGGCATATGCCCTTGTTATGGAGCATTTTCGCAAAAAATATCTTGCGCCGATGAATAAGGTCTATACTGCACAGCGCAGAAAATGCCTTGAACAGCCCGAACCGAAAGTTGCGCTTTTGCAGGCGTGCAGACCTTTTATAAAGGACACTGCCGTACTTGATAAGATAATAGAGGGGCTGACGGGCTATAATGCTATAAACGGCATAATGCAGGAATATTCCGATAATATCGTGACTGCACAGGTCATAGAACCCGACGAATCGGTACACCATGACGGCGTTTATGATATTGACAAGGACTGCGCGGCTGCGGTAACGGCGAAAAACGGAAATGATATAATGCCTGTTGTGCTTTTGATACTGCTGTTGTTATGAGCTTTCCTGTTTTTCTTTGATGTATTCTTTGAATATATGATCATTGTAGCGCCGCAGGCTCTTGCCTCCCCTTTAGCGCAGCGTTTAGGGGAGGGGGACCGCGCGCAGCGTGGTGGAGGGGTTTATTTGCAACGGCTTTAGTGTTGTGTAACGGTGAGCATCAACGATCGTAAACCCCTCAGTCAGCCTTCGGCTGCCGGCTCCCCTGCTCGCTGCCGACATAAACAATAATTTTTCTTTAAAAAATGAGAAAACTCAAAGTGTTGCTGTGTCTTGACAAATAAAATCGGATATGTTAAAATTAGTTTAGACTAACCGAAACTGTGGTTTAATATCACAAAAACGGTAAAGAATAAATAAACGCTTATAAAATTATAATACGGAGGAAGAAAATATGAAGAATTATTTTGACCTTACAGGTAATGTGGCTGTTGTAACGGGCTGTTCAACGGGGCTTGGCGTACAGATGGCAAAGGCGCTGGCAAATCAGGGTGCGAAGATAGTTGCTCTTGCACGCCGTCAGAACCTTATCGACGAGGTTGCGGCGGACATTGCAAAGGAATACGGTGTTGAAACGCTTGCGGTCTCCTGCGACATTACGGATACCGAAAAGGTGGAGGCTGCCGTAAAGACGATTATGGAACGCTTTGGCAGGATAGATATACTTATCAACAATGCAGGCACGGGCGCTGTTGCTCCTGCCGAGGATATAACGGACGACCAGTTCTCAAACGAGATAAATATCGACCTTTTCGGAACTTTTAAAATGTCGAGGGCTGTTGCAAAGGCGGCTATGCTGCCCGCAGGCTACGGCAGGATAATAAATATCGCTTCAATGTACGGTCTTGTGGGCAACAAGATAGCGCCCGCATCCCCTTACCATGCGGCAAAGGGCGGCGTTGTCAACCTTACGCGCGCACTTGCGGCGGAGTGGGGCGAAAAGGGCATTACCGTAAACTCTATCTGCCCCGGTTATTTTGAAACACCGCTTACAAAGGAGACCCTTGACAGCGAGTATTTTCAGAATTATGCCAAAACAACCATACCTATGGCGCGTTACGGCAAAGAGGGCGAGCTCGATACTGCGGCTGTCTTTCTTGCGGCGCCTGCCACAAGCTATGTAAACGGCTGTATCATACCCGTTGACGGCGGATATACCTGTCTTTAAAAAAATACGGCTGCTGCGTTAAGAATAATTTATTCTGCGCAGCGGCTTTTTTGTTTTTGGGATATTGGTTCGCAAAATTATAAAATCGGGTTTGTCGGACTAAAAATAGTAACTTTTTCGACATTTTATACAAGATATAGTAGATATTATATAGAAACTCCTTGACTTTTGGCAAAAAAAACATTATACTTTTATTATGAGTATATTGGGTGGATTATGTTCACCCGATAGTTTGAAGGAGATAATCATGTACAATTTAAAAATTGCGGCATTTGAAAATTATCTTCCGCCGAGGACGGTCACGAATGATGACCTGAGCCTTATGGTGGAGACCAATGACGAGTGGATAAGTACGCGGACGGGTATATCCGAACGCCACGTTACCGTGGGGGAGACTGCGGCGGAAATGTGTACGCACGTTGCAAAAGGTCTGCTTGAAAAAAGCGGCGTGAGCGCCGAGGATATTGATCTTATTATCGTTGCTACCATAACGCCCGATTATTCAACGCCGAATACTGCCTGCATTGTTCAGGCTGCTATAGGTGCGGTAAATGCGTTTGCTTTTGATCTTTCGGCTGCCTGTTCGGGTTTTGTATATGCAATGAGCGTTGCGGATAAGTATATAAAAAGCGGCACCTGTAAAAATATTCTTGTGTTCGGCTCGGAAGTGCTTTCCGCTATAACCGACTGGACGGACAGAAGCAGCTGTGTGCTTTTCGGCGACGGTGCAGGCGGTGTGCTTGTGCAGGCAAGTGAGGAATGTGCAGGCGTTATTTCCGAGGATATCCATTCAAACGGTGCCGACGGTATGAAGCTTACGGGCAACGCGCTTTATATTGATACGCCTTTCTTCGATAACGAAAAGGAAAGGCAGCCTTATCTTAAAATGGACGGCAGGGCGATATTTACTTTCGCTACGCGCATGGTCCCGCAAAGCGTAAATAAAGTGCTTGAAAAGGCAGGGCTTACAAAGGACGATATTGCATATATCGTGCCGCATCAGGCAAATTCACGTATTGTGGAAGCTATGGCGAAAAAGCTCGATATGCCGATGGAAAAGTTTTTTATGAATATAAATAAATGCGGAAACACATCTTCCGCAAGCATCCCCCTTGCCCTTGCGGACATGGACGGACAGGGTCTGCTCAAAAAGGGCGATAAGATCGTTATAACAGGCTTCGGCGGCGGTCTTACTTGGGGCAGCATATTATTAGAGATATAGGAGGTATTCAAAATGGCGCTTTCAAATGTTGATGTGGTTGATGCAACAAGCATCAGCGTACAGGAAAAAAGAGTTCTTTTAACTATAGTTGACGATATAAGCTGGGATACCGATCCCGAAGAGAAGAAAAAGCATATCAAACTTGTTGAGACCAAGATAAACAATTATTTAAGATATATAAAAAGCGGTCAGGTGCTCGATAACTATCCCGAGGCTGTGGGCTACGGCGTTGCTATCGTTATACAGTGCCAGTATCCCATTACCCAGAAGGTAAAGGAGATATACGAAAAGATCGCCGACGGTCTTAAACAATTTGACATATTATTCGGTTATTTTATAGTTGCACAGCTTGACGAAACAGAGTGAAAGGACGGTAATCAAAAATGAGTAATGCAATTTGTGAACTTTTGGGTATCAAATATCCTATTTTTCAGGGTGCTATGGCTTGGATAGCGGATGCAAGCCTTGCAAGCGCTGTTTCAAATGCAGGCGGTCTGGGCATAATCGCTGCGGGCAATGCACCTGCGGATGTGGTACGCGCGGAAATAAAAGCCTGCAAGGAAAAGACGGACAAACCTTTCGGCGTGAACATCATGCTGCTTTCTCCTTTTGTTGAGGAGATAGTCGATCTTGTTTGCGAAGAGGGCATTAAAGTCATAACAACAGGCGCAGGCGACCCCGGAAAGTATATGGATAAGTTCAAGGAACACGGTATCTGTGTTATCCCCGTTACTCCGAGCGTTGCCCATGCAAAGAAAATGCAGAAGATAGGCTGCGCTGCCGTTATTGCAGAGGGTATGGAGAGCGGCGGTCACGTTGGCAGAACGACAACAATGGCACTTGTTCCGCAGGTAGTCGATGCGGTGGATATTCCCGTTATCGCGGCAGGCGGCATTGCAGACGGCAGAGGTATGGCAGCGGGCTTTATGCTCGGCGCACAGGGCGTTCAGATAGGTACACGCTTCCTTGTTGCAAAGGAATGTACGGTACACCCCAACTATAAGGCAAAGGTGCTTAAAGCAAAGGATATGGATACCGTAACAACGGGTCAGATAACGGGTCATCCCGTGCGTGTGCTTAAAAACAAGCTTGCAAGACAGTTTGATGCACTTGAAAAAGAAGAGGGCGCAAAGGATAAGCCCGATCTTGACAAGATAGCCGCACTCGGCGCAGGCGCACTTCAGCGTGCGGTAAAAGAGGGCGATATGGACTACGGTTCGGTAATGAGCGGTCAGATCGCAGGTATGGTAACAAAGGAACAGACTTGCGAAGAGATCATCGAAGAGATCATGGCAGGCTTTAAAAGCCTTGTGAAAGACTTTGAATAAGATAGGGGAAAAACAGATGAAAACTGCTTTTATTTTCAGCGGCCAGGGCGCACAGAAAGCCGGTATGGGCAGGGAATTATACGATAATTTCGACTGTGTGAAAAAAGTGTTTGACACAGCCGATAAAGCACTTGGCATAAAAATAAGCGATATTTGCTTTAATGAGGATGCTCGCCTTAACGAGACCGAGTTTACACAGCCCGCAATACTTACAATGAGCGTTGCCGTGCTTGAATTGATGAAAGAAAAAGGCCTTAAAGCCGATTATGCCGCAGGTCTCAGCCTCGGCGAATATTCGGCGCTGGTGGCAAGCGGCGTGCTTGATTTTGAACAGGCGGTATGCCTTGTGAGAAAAAGAGGCCGTTATATGACAGAAGCCGTACCGAGCGGCGAGGGCGGTATGTGTGCCGTGCTCAATCTCGATGCGGAAAAAATACAGGAAGCCTGTGACGAAGTCAAGGATATAGGTCGATGTATGATAGCAAACTACAACTGTCCGGGTCAGATCGCAATAGCGGGCGATGTGAAGGCGGTTGAAAAGGCATCGGAACTTGTGCTTGAAAAAGGTGCAAAACGCGCAGTTATGCTCAATGTGAGCGGACCTTTCCATACAACATTGTTAAAGCCTGCTTCGGACAAGCTTGCCGAAGAACTTAAAAATGTGGATATAAGGGATATGCAGATACCGGTTCTCACAAACCTTACGGGCGATCTTGTGCCTTCAAAGGACGATATTCCCGAAATACTTATCAAACAGGTAATGAATCCCGTAAAATGGGAACAGATAGTCAGAAGAATGCTTGAACTCGGTGTTGATACCTTTGTTGAAATGGGACCGGGCAAGACTCTGTCATCATTTGTTAAAAAAGTAACAAAAGAAGCTGCCGTCTACAATGTGGAAGATCTGGCAACACTTGAAAAAACGATCGGAGGTCTGGGACTGTAATGCAGAAAAATGTTATTGTTACGGGTGCCGCCAAAGGCATAGGCAGGGCAATAGCCGTTGCATTTGCCAAAGAGGGCTGCAACATAGTTTTAAACTACAGAAGCAGCGTACCCGATGAACTTATAAAGGAAATAGAGGGCTATGGTGTAAAATGCCTTGCTATACAGTGCGATGTAAGCGATTTTGCACAGTCGGAAGAACTTGTTAAAAAAGCAAACGAGGAGTTCGGCTCTGTGGATGTGCTTGTAAACAATGCAGGCATAACAAGGGACACTCTTCTTATGCGTATGAAAGAAGAAGATTTTGATGCGGTCATCGCAACAAATCTCAAAGGTACTTTCAATATGGTAAAGCATGTAAGCAAGCTTATGCTCAAGCAAAAAAGCGGCAGCATCATCAATATGAGCAGTGTTGTCGGTCTTATGGGCAATATCGGTCAGGTGAACTATGCGGCAAGCAAGGCAGGCGTTATCGGCCTTACAAAGTCTGTTGCAAGGGAACTTGCGTCAAGGGGCATTACCTGTAATGCTATCGCACCCGGCTTTATCAAAACTTCAATGACCGATGTTTTAAGCGATGCGGTCAAGGAAAATATACTTAACAACGTACCGCTCAAAAGACTCGGCGAGCCCGAGGAGGTTGCCGAACTTGCGGTATTTCTTGCAAAGACAAAATACATTACGGGTCAGGTCATCAATGTTGACGGCGGCATGGTAATGTAATTATTTATAAATTATATATAAAAATTTTTTCGGAGATAATTTTTTAGTATCGGACGGTGTTTTCACTATCCGCAAAAGGAGGACAACAATTTGGAACGCAGGGTTGTTATTACGGGTATGGGTGCTGTTACGCCCATCGGCAATAATATAGAACAGTACTGGGATGGTCTTAAAAACGGCAAGTGCGGTATTGATTTTATCACACATTTTGATACGACCGATTTTAAAGTCAAGATCGCAGGCGAGCTGAAGGATTTCGATCCCCTTGTAGCTGTTGAGAAAAAAGACCTTAAACGTATGGACGATTTTACCGTCTACGGTATTTGCGCTGCCAATGAGGCAATAAAAACCAGCGGTATCGACCTTGAAAAGATCGACAAGGACCGTTTCGGCGTTGTTGTGGGCTCGGGTATCGGCGGTGTACGCATCATCGAGGAGTCTGCAATGAAGCTTGCGGAAAAAGGTCCGGGCAAGATCGGACCTTTATGTATACCTATGGCTATAGGCAATATGGCAGCAGGTCAGATAGCTATTAAATACGGCGCGCAGGGCACTTGTATAGATGTTGTTACGGCTTGTGCGACATCAACAAACTGCCTCGGCGAAGCCTACAGGACAATAAAGCACGGCTATGCCGATTATATCCTTGCAGGCGGGGCGGAAAGCACTATCACTCCGCTTTGCATCGCAGGCTTTACATCCTTAAAGGCTCTTTCCACATCCGACGATCCCAAGAGAGCATCCATTCCTTTCGATAAGGAACGCGGCGGCTTTGTTATGGGCGAGGGTGCAGGCGTTGTATTTATGGAAACGCTTGAAAGCGCACAGGCAAGGGGCGCAAAGATACTTGCGGAAGTTGTCGGCTACGGCTCAACTTGTGATGCTTTCCATATGACAAGTCCGCTTACGGACGGTTCCGGTGCCGCAAAGGCAATGAAACAGGCTATCGGCGAAGCAGGCATTGACCCCTCACAGATAGACTATATCAACGCTCACGGCACAAGTACACATCTTAACGATTCTTCCGAGACCATAGCTATCAAGCTTGCTTTGGGCGAGGAAAACGCAAAGAAAGTAAACATCAGCTCAACAAAATCAATGACAGGTCATCTTCTCGGTGCAACAGGCGCTATCGAGGCTATCGCCTGCATACTTGCTATGCAGAACAGCACTGTACCGCCTACTATCGGCTATCAGGTGCCCGATGAAGAATGTGACCTTAACTACACACCTAATAAGGCAGTTAAAAAAGAGATCAAGTATGCCCTTTCAAACACACTTGGTTTCGGCGGTCACAATGCCGTTCTTTGCCTTAAAAAATGGGAGGACTGAAAATGCTTTATATAAACGATATCAAGGCTATCATCCCTCATCGCTATCCCTTTTTGCTTATTGACAGAGTGCTTGAGATAGAGGAGGGCAAGAGGATCGTTGCCGTCAAGAATGTAACGGCAAATGAGGAATTTTTCAACGGACATTTTCCGCAGGAGCCTGTTATGCCGGGTGTTCTTATTATCGAGGCTATGGCGCAGGCAGGTGCTGTGGCTTTGCTCTCGCTTGAACAGTTTAAGGGCAAGACCGCATATTTCGGCGGCATAGACAAGGCAAAATTCAGGGCAAAGGTGGTTCCCGGCGATACTTTAAGGCTTGAACTTGAAATAATCAAGCTTAAAAAGAACGCAGGTATAGGCAAGGGTATTGCCTATGTCGGCGATAAAAAAGCTGCCGAGGCAGAACTGACATTTATGATTGGATAAGGAGATTGTTATGCCTACATTTAAGTTACCCGATATGGATACCCTCAGAAGAAAAATGCGTGAAGTTAAACTTGCTTTGAACGATGATAATAAAAAAAAGGAAGACGAGCATGTGAGTGCATCGGGCATAAAGTGCCCGTCATGTGAAAATGTTTTTGAGAAAAAAGAACTTGGAAAGCTGAAGATCTGCCCCAAATGCGCAAGATATTTCCGTCTTAACTCAAAGGAAAGAATACGCTCGATAGCAGACGAAGGCTCTTTTAAGGAGCTTGACAGCACCTTGCAGGCAAAAAATCCGCTTGATTTCCCCGACTATGAGGAAAAGATCGCAAAAATGCAGGAAAAGACAGGCCTTAAAGATGCCGTTGTAACAGGTGTATGTACTATTGGCGGCGAAAAGACCGTGCTTGGCGTTATGGACAGCGGTTTTATGATGGCTTCCATGGGCAGCGTTGTCGGCGAAAAGCTCACGCGTGCTTTTGAATATGCTACGGAGCATAAGCTTCCGATAATTATTTTTGCCTGCTCGGGCGGTGCAAGAATGCAGGAGGGTATCGTTTCACTTATGCAGATGGCAAAGGTATCTGCTGCTGCCGCAAGGCATTCAAAAGCGGGTCTTTTGTATATAACTGTGCTTACCGACCCCACTACGGGCGGTGTAACGGCAAGTTTTGCCATGCTTGGCGACATCATTATTTCCGAGCCCAAAGCCCTTATCGGTTTTGCGGGCAGACGTGTTATCGAGGGCACTATCAAGCAGAAACTGCCCGATGAATTCCAGACGGCGGAGTTCCAGCTTGAACACGGTTTTGTAGACCTTATCGTAACACGCGAGGAAATGCCTATAAAACTGCGTGATATTTTAAGACTTCACTCGGGAAGAAAGGATGGTGCGGAATAATGGCAAAAGCATATGATAATGTGAAAATTGCAAGAAAGGTCTCCAGACCTACTGCACTTGACTATATTGACCATATTTTTGACGGTTTTGTGGAACTCCACGGCGACAGGAATTTCCGTGACGACAAGGCTATTGTCGGCGGTATCGCATGGCTTGAAAACCGCCCCGTTACCGTAATTGGCATCCAAAAGGGCAAGACCATGGAGGAAAATATCGAGCGAAACTTCGGCTCACCTCATCCCGAAGGCTACCGCAAGGCTCTGCGCCTTATGAAACAGGCAGAGAAATTCGGCAGACCCATTATCAACCTTATCAATACCAGCGGTGCTTACTGCGGTGTCGGTGCGGAGGAAAGAGGTCAGGGCGAAGCCATTGCAAAGAACCTTATGGAAATGGCAGAACTGAAAGTGCCGTCTATATCAATTGTGATAGGCGAGGGCGGCAGCGGCGGTGCACTTGCGCTTGCCGTAACGGACAGAGTGTGGATGCTTGAAAACTCGGTATACGCTATTTTAAGTCCCGAGGGCTTTGCAAGCATACTTTGGAAAGATGCAAGCCGTGCAAAAGAAGCGGCGGATGTTATGAAGCTTACCGCAAACGATCTTCTTGAACTCGGCATAATAGAAAAAGTTATCAAAGAAGCAAAGGGCGGCTGTCAGAACGACTTTGGCTTTACGGCAAACCTGCTGAAAAGCAAGCTTGTGACAGAGCTTGATACACTTTGCTCAAAATCTGTAGATACCTTGCTTGAAGAACGCTATCAGCGTTTCAGAAAGTTCGGTGAATTCAGCGAATAAGAAAAAGTGAGTTCCTACGGAACATCACCCGCGTAAATAGAGTGAGTTCCTACGGAACGTCACCCGCGTAAAACGGACATTCGGTTTTATGAATGTCCGTTTTTGTTATGTTCTTTTATAAACTCCAAAAATTCCTTTTCGGGCAGTGGTTTGGAGAAATAAAAACCCTGAATAAAATCACAGCCCATATCAGAAAGCTTATCGAGTATCTCTTTTGTTTCAACACCCTCTGCCACTATTTCTTTGCGGATGTCTTTCATCATTTGGATAGTGTTCCTGATAAGCGACATACCGTCTTCCGTGTCCATAGTGTCAATAAGGCTTTTATCTATCTTGATTATACTGAACGGCAGCTTTGAAACACGCTGTATGTTTGAATATCCCGTGCCGTAGTCGTCAAGCGAGAATTCATAACCCATATCTTTAAGGCTTTTGAGGTTCTTGTCCATGATATAGCCGATATTGTCAAAAAATGTTTCGGTTATCTCAAAATTGATGCGTTTCGGATCTATACCGTATTTTTCCTGCGCTGCCATTATCTTTTCGGCAAGCTCGGGTTGTAAGCATTGTGCTACCGATAAGTTGGGCTCTATATATTCAAGCTCAAGCTCGTCCAGATCGTGTTCCGCAACAAATTTGAACACGGTATCAATAACAAAATCGCCTATCGGCAGTATCAGTCCGCGGCTTTCTGCGGCAGGTATAAATATACCCGGTGATATAAAGCCAAATTCGCGGTCTTTAAGCCTTAACAACGCCTCCGCCGAGGAGAATCTGCCGTCCTTTACGGAATAAATGGGCTGATAGTACATTTCAAGCCTGTTTTCCGTTATGGCACGTTCAAGTATGCTGTCCATATGGCTTTCTATTCTGAATTTGTTTGTGCCGACAATATCGGAAGCGTCTATGTAATACTTGTCTATCGGTGTAACACCGTAAAACTCGTGTCCAAGCTGGATAATGTCGTTGTAGCTGTCAAGATCCTCGGGATAGCGTATAGAGCAGATACGCGGTGTAAGCGATGCCCCCGTAAGCTTTATCTCGTAAAGCGCAGCCTTGACATTCTGCTCAAGCTTTTTATGTATATCCCTGAAATCGAAATCAATGGACTCCTCCGAGTATATCAGATACAGGGTAGAGGGTGCCTCGTAATACAGATCGTGCTTTATTTTCAGTTCGTTATGTATCTTTTCTGTCTGTTTGGCAATATTCAGAACATAGTGGTTATACCGTGCTTCGCCGAGATAGGTACGGATATTGTTTGCGTTGATGAACTTTATTGCAACTATCTGTACGTGTTGTTTCGTTTCAAGAATATTGCGCAGCCTTGTGTGGTAGGCGTGGCTGTTGGGCAGACCAACTGTCGGGTCTATTACAAGTTCGGGGCGGTATACGAGCAGATGTATCAGCAAAAGCGATATTGAGGTCGCAAACATCTCCACCACAAAACTCGGGAAGAAATACTGCACAAGTACCGAAAACAGCGAGAATATATAAAGTGACAAATATGCACTCCATTCGCCGCCGTGCATCAGTTTGCGGTATTTCAAAAGGAAGTTTATGCCGCCTATCATAAACACAAAAACGATCGCATAAAGCAGAACTATTGCACTGCCCCTTGAATAGCCGCTGTCGGGTGTGACCCGAAATATCCAGCTGTTGAAAGTATTAAGTATAAGCAGCAGCAAAAATGCACCGTAAAAAACGGCAAAGTTTATAAAAACAGCTTTCCTGCGCAGTTTGTATTCCGTTCTGGTCACGTAAAACAGATAGATGAAATATACAACTATCGTTGAATCACGCAGCAGGAAATATGCAAGCGAAAGCAGATATATCACTATACAGCCAAACCTGCTTAGCGGTACGGATGAACTTATAAGCTCCTGAAAGGTGTCGATAAGTGTCGCACCGAGAGAAAGCCAGGTCATGATAATAAATATCTTGCTTGCGCGGTCCTTGTTTGCCCTGCGTGTATAAGCGGAAACAAGCAGTATTATTAAAATGGGTATTGCACAGTAATTGAAAAAAAGTATTTTATCCATGCTTTTTACCCCCTGTCAGAGAGTTTTTATGTTTTTATTTTAAGTCATCGGGAGCAACTTCTTTTGCATCGCCCCATATACGTTCAAGATTATAAAAGTTTCTGTCCTCTTCGTTGAAAAGGTGAACAATGATATCGCTGAAATCAAGCAGTATCCAGCTGCCTGTCTGCATACCCTCGGAGTGGTTGAGGCGGAAACCTGCCTTATAAAGCGCTTCTTCAACGGAATCCGCCATTGCCTTTATCTGGTTTGAGTTTGTACCGCTTGCGATGATAAAATAATCCGCTATAGGCGAAATATCTTTTATCTCAAGCACCTTTATATCCTTTGCAAGTTTGTCGTCAAGACCTTTGTACGCGGCTTTTACGCCTTCAAAAATTTCATTGGCTTCTTTCATTTTTTGTCTCCTTTTTGTTTTGTTTTATTTTTTTGGCAGACTGCCTTTGTAATACTCCAATGCCTGCAAACTTAACGGGTGTATAAGTCTGTTTTTGGAGCGGTTATATTCTATGGTGTGGTCAAGCGAGAACGCAACGGCGGTGTCAAGGTCTTCATAAGCATATTGCTTTATCTCCTTTATACCGTCGAAATACTGCCTGCTCGGTTCAAAAAAGTCTGCAAGATAAACTATCTTTTCAAGCTTTGTCATATCGGGCTTGCCCGTGGTGTGGTAGCGTATCGCACCCAGAACTTCCTCGTCCGTGACCCCGAACATATCTCTTGCAAGTTCCGCACCGAGAAAAGCGTGTGTCAGATCTGTCTGATTGACAAGTATCTCGTCAAGCTCTATGCCGTATTTATCGCACATTTTCAGCTTTTCTTTGCTGCTGAAATCCTTTGCGCAGTCATGCAAAAGCCCTGCAAGATAGGCTTTCTTTTCGTCTGCGCCGTGTATCTTTGCAAGTTTTACGCTTTCATCCGCAACGCCCTGCGTATGCACAAAGCGTTTGGGGCTTAACATATAATGCAGCTTTTTGTTTATCTCGGTTATCATAGGTTCCGTCTCCCAATAATGCTGATAGTTGTAAAGCTTCAGCTTATTTATATATTGCTCCACGCTTTCGGGAAGAAGATAGCGTATGGTCTTGCCCACACTTACGCGGTTGCGTATATCGGTAGAGGAGATGGACAGCGCGGGTACTTCCAGAAAAGTGAAGCTGTAGGGCGAAATGCCTGCTTTGCGCAGCTCGTAAAATATCTTGCTTTTGTCGTAGCCGGGGCGTGTTACCGCAACTATCTGACACAGCTTTACAAGCTCGTGCGGATCCTTCCACGATATTATCTCCGCCGCGGCATCCGCGCCCGTGATAAAGTAGAGCTTGCAGTCATCGCTGCATTGCGAGCGTATTTCTTTTATCGTGTCTATGGTGTATGTCATGCCGGGGCGGTCTATCTCCATGCGCGATACGTCAAAGTAGGGGTTGTTTGCAGTGGCAAGCACAGTCATAAGATAGCGGTGTTCGTCGCCTGCTACCCGTGTTTTCTGCTTGTGCGGAGGACGTCCCGAGGGTATGAACAGTACGTGTTCAATATTAAGCTCCTGCCGCACGGTCTCCGCCGCCACAAGATGCCCGTAGTGTATCGGGTCGAAAGTGCCGCCCATTACGGCAAGTGTCTTATAGTTTTTGATGTCGGAAAGACTATTCATTTTTGTTCCTCAAAGCGTTTTACGCCTCGTCATATATTTTTTGCAGGTATTCGCAGTCGCTGTGGTATCTGCTTTCGTTGGAGTTTTCTATAAGCATAGTGATATGCGGCTTTCTTTCTTTAAGATGTTTGAACAGCGGCGCATAATTGAACAGACCCTCGCCGACCTGTTCAAAGGCAACATCGCCGTTTTCGTCAAGCTTGAAGTCCTTTATGTGCATTACGGAAACTCTGTCGCCGTAGTAAGTGAATACATTGTCGATGACCTTTTCCTGCTCCTTGTAGTTGTTTCTGTCAAGCAAGTTGACTGGGTCAAGGATTATCTCGACATTGGGCGAATTTATCTCGCGCAGGAAACGCAGGGTTATCTCGGGACTGTAGAGAGTGTGTGTCGCAACGCTTTCAATACCGACTATAACACCGAGTTTCTCCGCAGCATCGACTATTTCGCGCATACTCTTCATAAGCAGCTGATAGCAGGCTTCGGTGTATGTCGCGGGCACTATCTTGAAATTGGGGTCAAAACGTCCCGTTTCCGTGCCGACCATATCGGCGCCTATCGCCTTTGCGTATTTAAGATGCTCTATAAAAGTGGCAACAGCCTCTTTGCGCTTGCTTTCTATCGGGTTTGTGGGGTTGATATAGCAGCCCAGCACCGCAACGTGTATATCGTTTTCACGAAGCCTTTTGCCGATATAGTAGCCAAGACCCGGGTTGTAGTTGCCAAGTGTAAAATCAATGTCCGATATGGACTTCTTGAACGCCAGCTGAACAAGGTCTATATTGTTCGCCTTTACCTTTGTAAGAAAATCGTCAAAATTCTGTTTTCCTCCAAGATCGTGTCCTCTCATTCCAAAACTCATAATTTTTACCTCTCTTTCGCATATGTTTTATTTATTTCGTTTTTCGAGTATTTTCAAGCCTATATCCAGATCTTCGGGTGTGGTTATTTTTATATTTTCGTAACTTCCCGTGACCATTTTTGTCTTGCAGCCGAGCCTTTCGGTCAGCATAGAGTCGTCCGTACCCAGAAAATCGTCTTCCTGCGCTTTTTTGTGTGCTTTGACAATAATATCATATCTGAAAGCCTGCGGTGTCTGTGCCTGCCATAGAAGCTCGCGCTTCGGTGTGGTCTCTACAAAACCGTCCTGTGAGCATATCTTTACGGTATCTTTTACGGGCATACCCAGAACGCAGCAGCCGTGTACCTTTGTTTCTTCAATGATATTGTGTATACATTCCCTGCTTATAAAAGGTCTTACACCGTCATGTATAAGCACCGTTTCCGTATCCTTTGAAACGGCTTTCAGACCGTTTGCCACGGAATACTGCCTTTCGCTGCCGCCTGCGACTACCGCTTTTACCTTTTTAAAGGGCAGGGCGGCGGTATCGCGTACATACGGGATATTTTCTTCATTGGTAACTATTATTATCTCGTCAATATCTTCCGAAAGCTCAAACGCTTCAAGAGTATATGTAAGTATCGGCTTGTTATCAAGCTCAAGAAATTGCTTTGGTATATCTGAACCCATGCGTTTGCCTATGCCTGCCGCAACTATTATTGCCGAATTTTTTTCCGAACTCATTTTTTCTGAACTCATTATTTTTTTCCTCCGCCGCCTGTGCTGTGGTTTTGCTTTATAACTTCATCCGCAACGGGATGTGCAGTCTCGTTTTTGACCCTTTTTGCAGCCTGTGTCGAAGTTTCGCTTGAAGTTTCGGTAGTGCTTTCCGAAGCGGTCTCGTCATTTATAAGCTCCGTTTTTCTGCCCTCGTACAGCATCCATGTCACAAAACCGTCGGGTGATACTATAAGCGTTATATCCGCCTCGTCACCCACGGGGTACATTATTATCCTGCCGTCCTCATCCTTTGTGGGTTCGCCCCAGATGCGGACAACATCGAGTATATATGTCCCAACACCTATACCGTCTATCTTAAAATCGTCCGTGCCGCTGCTTAAGCGGTATACCATACCTTTTTTTACACGTACCGCTGCGACCTGTCTGTCATCTTTGAACAGCTTGCCCGATTCATCACTGCCTGCGTAGTCGGCATCGTCACGGTAGTCGAAAAGCTGCCCGTAACGCTCCTTTGTATCGGGTATCTGAACATGGACACCGCTTACATAAAGCTTTTTGTTCAGTTTACTTCTGTGGTCTATGTAAAGTGCGCCCGTTGAAACCGTCTCGTCCATTATCGCCATAGAAGAGACCACGTTGTCATATGTGGGTGTATAGTTGCTTAAAAAATGCACTTTGTTGCTTTCTGCCACACTCTGAACTGCAACAGCGGGCTCGGTGCGGAAAAAATTGTAATCGGGCGAAACACCGTATGTATTAAAGCAATAACCTGTTATCGCCATATCGAGAACAAGTCCTGCCGTAAGATATATTTTAGCTGATGTATCCATAAATTTTCCTCGAAAAAAGTTTGGAAATTTCTATTACAATTAAGTATAACACAAAAATCAAAAAAAAGCTATATAATGTTTGAAAAATTTTAAATTTTGTAGTATAATATACAGTGATAAGATATGCACTTCGGAAAGGGGCTAAAGTATGATAAATTTTGACAGATTTCCAAATAACACACGCAAGATACTGACCATGAGTTACGATGACGGCAAATATTACGACCGCAAACTTGTGGAGATATTCAATAAATACGGCATACGCGGCACTTTTCATATAAATGCCGGCTATCTTAATAACAAAAAGCTTGACAGGATAGACGATACCGAGGTCGCAGAGCTGTACAAGGGGCATGAGGTCTCCGCTCATGGTTTTACGCACCGCAGTCTTGGCATAGTTCCGCGTGAATTGCAGGTAACGGATGTGTGGAATGACAGGCTTGCGCTTGAAAAACTTGTCGGTTATCCCGTGCGCGGTATGTCCTACCCAAACGGCATATACACCGAGGAAACGATAGAGATTTTAAAGGCGTGCGGCATTGAATACTGCCGTGTTGTGGAAACAACGGGGAATTTTGATATGCCCGAGGATTTTATGCGCTGGCACGGTACCTGTCACCATAACCGGAATTTGCTTGAATTGGGTCAAAAATTTCTTGACCAACCGTATAAAAACCGTCCGCATCTGATGTATGTATGGGGTCACGCCAAAGAGTTTGAAACGGACGGCAATTGGGATATGATAGAGGAATTCTGCAAAATGATGAGCGGCAAAGAGGATATATGGTATGCCACAAATATAGAAATAGCAGATTATTGCAATGCGATAAAACAGCTGCGCTTTTCCGCCGACTGTTCGATAGTATATAATCCTACCGCAATGAAGCTGTGGTTTGCACATGACGGAGAGGGTGTTTCGATAGAGCCCGGGGAAACATTGAAGTTCTGAGAAAGGGTGATATTATGAGCAGGGCAATAATTATCGTGCTCGACGGCACGGGCATAGGCGAGCTTCCCGATGCGGCGGCATACGGCGATGTCGGCAGCAACACGCTTATGCACATAAAACAGAAGATACCGTCTTTGCGGCTTGAAAATATGTGCCGCATGGGTCTTGGCAATATTGAGGACTGCGGCAATTTGTACGACAAAGCGGATGAAGTCATAGGCTTTTACGGCAAGGCGGCGGAGCGTTCAAAGGGCAAGGACACTACAACGGGACATTGGGAAATAGCGGGCCTTTGCCTTGACAAGCCTTTTCCGACCTATCCGAACGGGTTTCCCAAAGAGGTTATCGGGGAGTTTGAAAAACGTATAGGCACAAAGATTTTGGGCAACTATCCCGCTTCGGGTACGGAGATAATAAAAATTTTGGGAGCGGAGCATATAAAAACAGGCTATCCCATAGTTTACACATCTGCCGACAGCGTTTTTCAGATAGCGGCGCATAAAAGCGTTATCCCGCTTGAAAAACTGTATGAGATGTGCCAAACCGCGCGTGATATGCTTACGGGTGAACACGCTGTCGCAAGGGTTATAGCAAGACCTTTCGAGGGCGAAGAGGGCAGTTTTGTACGTACAGCCGAAAGACACGACTATTCGCTGCTTCCTCTTGGAAAAACACTTCTTGACTATGTTAAGCAGGCAGGTATGGAGGTAAAGGCAGTCGGCAAGATAAAGGATATTTTTGCGGGGCAGGGCATTACCGAACATATCCCCTCACATTCAAATGCGGAGGGTACGGAGGCGACCATAGACCTTATAAAACAGGATTTTGACGGGCTTATCTTTACCAACCTTGTCGATACCGATATGCTCTACGGTCACCGAAACGATGTAAAGGGCTTTGCAAACGCGCTTGACAGCTTCGATAAAAAATTGCCCGAAATACTTTCGGCAATGAAAAAAGACGATCTGCTTATAGTCACAGCCGACCATGGCTGCGACCCTACAACGAGTTCTACCGACCATTCAAGGGAATATATCTTTATTCTCGGTGTCGGTGCAAATATACACGGAAATATCGGCACACGCGCCACATACAGCGATATTGGCAGAACTATAGCCGATTTTCTGAAAATACCGTGCGATATAAACGGTACATCTTTCTTAAACGAAAAACAGGAGGAAAAATTATGAAAATAAGAAAACTTATTTCGGGAATAATGAGCGGCATAATTACCCTTTCGGTCGGCTGTTTTCCCGTAAGGGCTGCGGAAAGTGTCAGCCTTTCGGTCGGCAGCGGCGGCTATGCGGGCATACAGCAGGCAATAGACAGCGTAAA
>ODAJ011794716.1_pt1 | contig 19744 bp, 20 predicted proteins | sample 1539241 | NCBI WGS metagenome assembly ODAJ01 (sample SAMN02144231, study PRJEB22623) | gut metagenome | biome: sheep rumen | host: Ovis aries | place: New Zealand | reverse complement strand
CACGTGAAGCACACTTGCTTACGAGTTTGTTTTTTGGATAAGTAAATAACCTCAAATATTGAAGTTTTTCGGTGTACCTAACAGGGTTTTTTAAATTGAGTTTATGATGCGTGATATATTTGTATTGAAGTTTCACAAAAAGAGTAGGGGAAAGGCATTTAATAACCCCTCTGAACGGCACAACTAGAGCCCTTTTAAATTTGTTTTCTTTTAAGTTAGGATTTGCCATAACTTCAATAAGTATAGTTTATCGATTTATTTTTTACAAATAAGTGAAAAAAAGTGGATGAAATCTTCATTTTGTAAAACTTATGTTTTTATTTCTTTTCAAAGCAAAAACGTTATATTAAAATATAATTGTATTTATGGCATATAAAAGATCCCCATTCATAGATACTGGTGCTAATTAGCATAAGTATTTAGATGGGCTTTTTTTGTATCCAAAAACAAACAAGGAAGAAAAGAAAGGAAACAAATTATGAAAAAAAGAAAAATTCTTTATCTCATTCCGTTTGCTGCTCTTGTTCTTTCCGGCTGTACTTTCCAAGAAGGTTGGCAAGCAACCACTGGTTGGTTGAATGACAACATCTGGACTCCAGTAGTCAACTTCTTTGAAGGATTGTTCGGCAAGAAAGAAGACAAGAAGGAGGAAGAGGAAGATGATCCAACACCAACACCTACTCCAACTCCAACTCCTACCCCATCATACCCAGATCCTGAAGGTGTAGAAGTTATCGGTTCTAAGGAATCACCAATTTCAGTTTCTGAATTCAGAACACTTGTTGATTCTTATATCCCATTCGACGCAATTGATGCAGGAAAATCTTCAACAGATACTGATCACTGGTACTTTGTTGAGGCGAAAGTTAAATCAAGTAGTGCATTCAATGACTATGGTGAAGTCGAATACTTAAATATTTACGACACCGAAGACAAGACACTTGAAGTTACAGGTCACTTTGTCCTAGTTGATGAATCACTTGGTGATTACTCTGCAGCAAACTCATTAGCTGGTAAAACAGTTGTCGTTAAGGGCTGTGGTTGTTTATTTAATCACAAAACAAATGGCAAAACCTATCAAATGGCAAAATATGATAATGATCACAAGCCAGTAGTTGTTAAGGCCACTGATCCGGCTCCATCTGGACTTGATTATGGTACATTACAAAACCCATTAACCGTTTCAGAAGCAAAAGCACTTATCGATGCAGAAGACCCAACACTTCAAAAGGCATATGTTACTGGCGAAGTTAAGTCAAACGATGCATATGATTCCGCTTACGGAAACGTTAATCGTATTACAATTACTGATGGTCAAAATGATTTAGTTATCTTTAGATGTGCTACATTCCCATCAAATGTAACCGCAACCGAAATTACTGCAAACTCTCTTAAAGGTAAAACGGTCGTTGCAAGCGGTACTGGTGAAACATATGTAAAAAGTGGCACAACCACCTATGAATTAACAACACCTGAAATTCACTCATGTGAAGGCGAAGATGTTCCACCTGTAGTTATTGATGATTACGGAACACTTGAATCACCATTATCAATTTCTGCAGCAAAAGCTGTTATAGATTTACAAGATCCTACAACACAAGATCTTTATGTTACCGGTGAAGTAAAATCAAATACTGCATGGTCCACTCAACATAACAATATTGATATTGTTCTTACTGATGGCCAAAATGATTTCAAATTATTCAGAGCCGGAACAATTCCTGGTGGCGCACAACCTGCAGAAAATGCATTAGTTGGAAAAGTCGTTGTCGCACATGGTATAGGCACAATTTACAGCGGAACATACGAATTAAATTCCGGTTGTGTAGTTGATTCCATTGAGGAAGGACAAGCAAAAACAATTTCCGAAATTGTAAGCGTTGTTGGTCCTTCAGAAGTTGCATTAAACAGCACAATTCAACCAAGCCAAGTTATAGTTACTGTTAACTATGCAGAAGGCGGAAGTGGCACAGCAACAGTTACAAACCTTGTTGCTCCAACAAATGTATCTGGCGAAGGACTTACAGCCGATGTAACAATTGATGGCTGGAACGAGACACTTCACTTTACATACAATGTAACCAGTGAAGAAAGCAATTATGGTTCGCTCGCAAATCCATTAGGAGTCACAGAAGCACGTACTTTAATTGCTGCAGATGGTGGCACCAGCGCACAATCTATGTATGTTGCTGGCACTGTAAAATCAAATAAGGCATGGGATTCTTCCCACAGCAATGTCGATATCACAATTACCGATGGTGTTAACGAATTTATTGTTTTCCGTACTGCTACATTCCCAAGCGGCGTTACAAAAGAAGATATTGCACTTAACTCTTTAGTAGGACAAGTCGTTATCGCTAGTGGAACTGGTGTTATCTATAATGAAACAACATATGAATTCCAACAAGGTTGTGTTGTTGAATTCCTTGGTTCAAAGAATATTGCTTCACTTGTAAGTGTTGAAGGACCTTCTGGAGAATATAACCAAGGCGCAACAGTTCTTCCAGCAGATGTTAAAGTCATTGTTGCATTCGAAGGTGGATTTAATGGTTTAGCAAACGTTACATCAGTAGATGCGCCAACAACCACTTCAGGCACACATACTGGTCAAGCAACTGTTGAGGGTTTGAATGAACCTGTAGAATTCGAATACACTGTAAGCGCACAAAGTTCAACACCTGTTGACATCGTTGCTGGTGAAAACGGATCAGCTTGTACAGTAAATGAGAAAGATGGCATCAAAGTTGGCACTTCAAAATTAGGTGGAAGCTTCACAATCACAGTTCCTGCTGGAGCGACAAGTTTAGAAGTCTATGCGGCAGCTTGGAAAGGTGTGAGTGGTTTATCACTTAATATTACTGGTGCAACTACAGACCCATCATCAATCGCATTAACAGCCGATAGTGGAATTAGCAATAACTCTCCATTTACATTAGCTGGTAGTGAAAGCTCATTTAAATTTACAATTGGTCTTTCAGGCATTACAGCAAGCACAACATTAACCTTTACAACATCTGCTGCAAAGAGATGTGTGGCTTGGTCTGCATCTTATAGATAATTTGTAAACTCAAAAGATCTAACACTTGTTAAGATTGGCTCTTTGAAATTTGATGTGGTTTTATGTGGTTTTGCTAAAAAACTGACCTCATAAAATCTTGAAATTCAATGTGGCTAACTAAGGGGAGAATCGACCTTGATTCTCCCTTTTTATATTGTCATTTTTTGTTTCTGTTTATATAAAGAATTCTGTTTCTTGATCTTTCAAAATTGTTAAGACCATAACATACATCTACAAGTGTTTGTATATTGTCGTTATTCGCTTCTGCTATTGCGTTTGATAAGAAAAATCCATAAAATGTCATTGAATCTAGACTTCTCAGTTTCAAATAAAGCTAAAATTAAAACCATATTCATTACAAAGGTAATAAAATAGGTATTAAGCAAAAATAAAAGTTTGCTATAATATATTTGTCAAGGGTGGAAATGTGCGTCCCTTCCCGTAATAATTGCGGTGGGGTAACGTCAGCGTACGACCACGGCGCATCTCGCACTTAGAGAGATGGGAACACAAGCGATTCAGGGTAATGCTGGCCTGGTTGACAAAAAAAGATGACATCTAGTGATAGATGTTTTCTTTTTGCCTCCTATACGCGTTTAAAGAATGATCTAACTAGTTTTTCTTTCGAAACAAAGCATCCAACAAAATAGATAACTGCATCAATTAGGAGAATAACAATCAATTTGATCATTAATGTTTCTTCGATTGTTTTACCGCTTATTGGTAAATAATTATTTAATAGAATTGTAGAAGCCACTAATAAGCCAGAAACTAAAATAATTTTAATATTATTAACGCTTAATAAAATATGTCTTGAATGTTCCCAAGTTAAGGCAAACATTATAACTAAAATAATAGCATCTGTAATTGCGGTGCCTAATGCCACCCCAAAAGCAGGATTATCTTTAAAGAAAACAAGACCAAATAGTAATGAAAAGGCAATATTTGTTAATGCTCCACCTAAAAGGACAAATAAATATGTCTTTTCTCGTTTCATTGGAATTAGTATTTGGGTGTAGATAATGTTACAAAGTGAGAATGTAAGCATTAATGAAGCTAATGCAACAAGGACCATGTTAGAACTAACATAGCCAACTTCGCCTCCGATTAATGTTGTAAGTTCATTAGATAAACAAATCATTAATACAACAGCTGGAACTGTTAAAAACATTGTTATGTTTGATGCATAAACATTTATGTTTTTAAATTGTCTAGCATCTTTATTTTCGTAGTAAGTTGTTGCTCTTGGTATGAATACCATTGATAAAGCGGTGGTGATACCAATAACAATTTCAACACCTTTAATACCAACAGCGTAACTTCCTACAGAAGCTTTGCTTGCATCAATTAAACCTAAAATAAAAGTATCAGTTTTATCATATATTGCCGCGACAACAGAAATTAAAAACATAATTCCTATCATTGGAAGATATTGTTTGAAGTTTAATTTATTAGGTTTTTGTAGCTTAACTACAAATGGTAAATAAATTAAGTTTGATACTACTGTTAATACAGTGGTTAAAACACATAGGAAAGCATATAAAACTAAATGATCAGGATATTTTATAAGTGAAAAGATTAAGACATCTACTATTGTTGCGACAATAATTGATCTAAACGCCATGTAAGTATGTTTTTCAAATGCTGTAAATATCCATTCAAAAGACATAACGCCGGTTAAGAAGTTAAGTGAAAGAATTAATACAACTGATTCTGTTTGTTTTGCTGCTTCTCCTACTCCTCTTAATCCAGGAACTAAGAAGAAGACAGCGCAGAGCAAACCAAATGACAACAATGTTGTAATGGCTTGAATTATGAAAAATTCATGCACTTTTTGTGATAATTTTGCCGGATCATTTTTAACTTTAACAATTTCTCTAACCGCTATATTGGGAATCGAAATTCTAGCAATTACTAGAAAGTAATACACAAAAGAGACAGCCCAAGAATATAATCCAAAAACACTATCACCTAACGCTCTGCAAACATAAGGGAAGGTGATAAATGAGAGAATTGTCATCGTAATTGTTCGTATTAGATTAACAATTACGTCACTTCTAACTGTCTGATGCATGCATATAATTATATGGGCGAGAAAGATAAAAAACAAAAGACAAAAATATTGATTTATGTCTTTAAAAATCAAAAAGTGTTGTAATTTGTAAGTTTAGTATATAATACTACGTAATATGAAAATCCTACTTGTATGTCAATACTATTATCCAGAAAGATTTTCTGTTACTGATATCGCGGAAGCGCTTGTTAAAGAAGGAAACGAAGTAAGCGTTTTAACTGGCAGACCAAACTATGGATTTCAAAAGATTCTTGATGAATATAAACATGTAAAATTTGAAGAAATAAATGGTGTTAAAGTACATCGTGTTAATGTAAAACCTAGAAAATATTCTAGAATTTCAATTATTCAAAACTATCTTTCGTTCCATAGAACTGCAAAAATATTCGTTAGACATTTCAAAGAAGAATTTGATGTTGTTTTATCTATTTCTTTATCTCCTGTTATTTCTATTTCGCCAGCCCTTCTTTATGCTAAGAAGCATAATGTACCATGTGTTCTTTATTGCCAGGATTTATGGCCAGAATCAACTTTAGTGACTCACGCTGTAAAAAAGAACTCTTTAACTTATAAGATTCTTTATAAATGGAGTAAATCAATTTATTCTCGCTGCGATAGAATCGTAATTTCCTCGCCATCTTTTAAAGAATATTTTGAAAAAGAATTAGGAATAAAAGACAAAGTCTTTAATGTTGTCAATCAACCTATTCTTAATTCTAATAAGCATAGCGAAGTTATTAAGTATGAAAACAAATATAATTTGGTTTATGCTGGTAATATTGGAAAGCTTCAGCTTACTGATAAACTTGTTGAAGCAATGAAATTTGTTAAATCAAAAGATATTAAGCTTCATTTAATGGGAATGGGTTCTGAACTTAATTTAATTAAAGAGAAGATTGTAAAAGAAAATCTACAAGATAAAGTAGTGTATGAAGGGGCCTATCCAATTGAAAAAGCAGAAGCATATTATGCAAATGCAAATGCTTTAATTGTCTCGCTTAAAAATGAAGGTTATGTAGGTAAAACCATTCCAAATAAAGCAATTCAATACATGAAATATGGAAGACCTTTGTTAGTTGTTGCTAAAGGTGATGCATATGAAACACTTAGCAAAGCTAATGGTTCTATATTTGCAGAAGAGGATCCAAAAGATATTGCTAATAAAATTGATGAAATTTGCTCATTAAAAGAAAAAGACCAATATGGTCTTAATAATAAGAAATATTTTGATGAACACTTTACAACTGAAAAATTAACTCATCAATTGTTAGAAGAATTAATTTCCGCTAAGAAGTGATTAATTGATTCGGATTGAACATCGATGCCGTAAAACTCAAAGACTTTGCGTCTTGCAGTTGCGGCTTTTTTAATATAGTTCTCTTGAGTAGAAATATCGAAAGATTCTAAAGCCATTTTCATAGCTTCAACTCCTGTTCCTTCAACCCATAAAACATCATCTTTAAATGTTGAATATAATTTTGGGTATTTCGTCGAAATGACTGGAGTACCTATAGACAAATACTCAAGTAGTTTTGATGGAACAGACTCATTATCCATTTGAGGATCAATAGGTCTTGGGTTTATGTTTGCAAGAGAATATCGCATATATGCAATATTCTTTTCCTTACTTAGTTGTGATAAATAAAGAATTCTATAATCATCTTCGGAAGCTTGTTCGATATATTTGTCTAATGGACCAGATCCAGCAATAACAAGTTTTGCTTTTACATTTGATTTTTTAAAAGCATCAACCAGAGTTTTAACGCCATATCTCTCATAGAGAGAACCACCAAAATAGAAATAATTAAAAATAGGGTCTTTTTTACCTTCATCTTCTTCCATTACAAGTCCTTCAAAAACGTAAGAAGGAATCTCTGGGTTAAAAGCATTCACTAATCCTTCAGTTAAAGACAAATAACCATCTAGTGTGCTTGCTTCGAGCTTTTGACGAGCCTTAAAAAAGTTTGACCCACTACTTAAGTTCATAGGGTTATCTGTAAGCATTCCAACAATTTTAACTTTATATTGTTTAGCAATTTTTTTAGCGGCTTTAAGCAAATTTAATCTCAAAGTATCTGTTACAATGACAAAGTCATTGGAAAGGAAGTCTTCAATTGCTTGTTTAGCGGTTTTTTCTATAGAAGATTTTTCTTTTAGAAGTTTATATGCCTTGCTTGCCTTATTAGCAGTGTAATAAAACTTAATATTTCCATCCATCTCAGTCTCAGTTTCAAGGCTGTTATTTTTAAACATTCCTTTGACTAAAGGCCTATGCGAGACAACGGAAACATTGTTTTTAATTGCCAAAGCTTTTATAAGCTTGTAATAAAAATTTTGATTAGAAGGATTAGGCTTAATCTTTGCACTTTCTTGATATTTCGCAAAGTCAGATTGTCGCATGGCGCTAGAAAAAACTAAAATATTCATTTTCTAATTGCCTCTTCAATCATTTTAATGTGTGCTTCAGCCATCTTTTCAATTGTGTTGTCTTTGGCTGTCTTAATACATTCAAAGAATGTATTAAGTTTTAGGATTTTATCAACTGATGTTTTGAATTCTTCGCCTTCAAGTTTTTCTAATACAAACCCATTAACTCCATTTTTTATTAATTTTGTTGCTGAATTAACTTTATTGGTTGATATAACAGGGACACCTTGCGAAAGAGCTTCGTTAATAACGTGACCATAAATATCTTCTTTTGAAGGGAATAAAAAGGCGTCTGAAGCTTTGAAATACTTAAACATTTCTTCATGTTTTAAAAATCCAGTGACTAAAACGTTAGAAAGGTTTTCAGTTTTAATTAAATTTTCGATTTCTTTTCTTTGCTTGCCATCGCCAATTAATACTAAACCATATTCTTTAGGAAATTTTTCCCACTCTTTAACAAGCGAAATGTAGTTTTTGCGTTTAATAAGTTGTCCAGATGAGACAAAGACTTTCTCAAAATTAAGGTTAAGTTCTTTTCTTAGTTCTTTTTTGTTTGGCTCATTTTTCACTATTTCATTTTCGAAGATTGTGGAGTAAGGATAATTCAAAATGTCTTTTTCATTTGCTCCATAATAAACAAGATATTTGTTACTTTCTTCATCAGGTGAAAAATAGCATTTTGCCACGGAAATATAGCGTTTTTTCAGATTTTTCTTTATAAAACACTCTTTTGATTTGATGGTTCCGCCATTTATGTATAAAACGTAAGGAGTGTGGGTTTTCTTGAGATATTTGATTGCTTTCATTTCAGCAAAATGAGAGTAACCATTCATTATTACTAAATCGTATTTATTGTGTTTTAAATGTTTTTTAACGCCGAATGACAAGAGACCTTCTGCTCCAATCTTAATTCCTTTAATTTTGTGGATTTTAAAATCATATTTCTCTTCAAAATAAAAAGCCTTATTTCGATCACTAGCGGAATCTCTTTCAAAAATTACATGCAAATCAAAGGTTTTAGATAATTCATTAAATAATCTAACTTTGTATGGAGCTGGATGATTGAAAACAATAAGGACTTTTTCCATAGACCACATACAATTATACATTGTTATTTGGTCTAAACCATAGATATAATTACTATGATGAAAACATGGAATGATTTCTTTGAAATAGTTAGACAAAAAGATTACTTTGAAAGACTCGAGTCCTTTTGGGATGAAAAGTATTCGACAACTGTAGTCTATCCACCAAGAGAACTAATCTTTAATGCTTTTAAGTTAACCCCTCTAGAGGATTTGAAGGTTGTTGTTATCGGACAAGACCCATATCACGAAAAAGGACAAGCGATGGGCCTTGCTTTCTCAGTTCCTGATACTTGCAAATGCCCACCTTCTTTAAATAATTTATTTAAAGAAATTGAAATTGAATTTGGAACTCCATGCGAAAAAATTGGTGACCTCACCTATCTTGCCCGTCAAGGAGTGTTTTTAATCAATACAATTTTGACCGTTGAAGAAGGCAAAGCGATGTCTCACAAAATTAAGGAATATTCTTATTTTATGCAGGATTTATTGGGGTTTTTGGATAAATTAGACCAACCAATTGTGTTTATGTTGTGGGGTGGTCCGGCTCAAAAATACGAGAAGTTTATTACAAACAAAAATAGATTAATTATTAAAAGGACACACCCGTCGCCATTAGGTGCAAATCAAGGCGGATGGTTTAACATGAACACTTTCAAAAGTTGTAACGAATATTTACAAAGTAAAAATCTTAAAACTATTGAATGGTGTAACAAATAAATTTATACTTTATTCACAGGAGCTGAGTGGTCTCGGCTGAGAATGCTACAATCGAGTAGCTAAACTGAACCTGATCTAGGTAATGCTAGCGGAGGTAAATTTTCTTTTATTTCCTCCGTTTGTTATGGAGGATTTTTTATGGAAAAAGAGACAAACACTAATAACAAACGAGAACTATTTTTGAAGGTCCTTCCATTTGTTATTTTAGGAATTACAGCCTTAATTATTGGGTTTTGTATGATTCCAAATTTTTATTTGATGGAAGTAAATGACGAAAAAATTTACTATTCATTTTTCCAATTACTTAATGGTGGAGGAGCAGGAACCGGAATAGCTATATTCTTCTATAGCATTTACATCATCTTTCCACTTCTTGCATGCGTTTTGTTTTTCTTTAACAAAGTTCATAAAAACTTCGCTTTCATTTCTTTATTTATCTTCTTATTCTGTGCCGTAGTTTCTATAGTCGCAAAAGATGTATTCGCAGAAGTATTAGCGAATAAATTAGAAATAGAAGTTTCAGTTGAACAAATTCTAATTCCTTCTGTTTTACCAACCATAGGATTTTTTATTCTATCTACAATTATTTTGTCATTCTCAATTAATGATATTAAATTTACAACTCGAGACATTACCGAAAGCGGAATTTTAATTGCATCGGCTCTTGCTCTTAATTTTATTAAGCTTTTCCCTGCTCCTACCGGTGGATCTGTTAATTTACAGATGTTGCCTTTGTTCTTATTAGCAATTAGAAGAGGACCAGTTAAAGGCTTCATTGGTTGCGGAATCGTTTATGGACTTATTTCGTGCTTGACCGACGGCTATGGTTTTGCATTTTTCCCATTTGATTATTTGTTAGCATTTGGTGGAGCGTCTTTCTTAGGGTTTTTCTCTCGTTATGTGCTTTCAGAAGAGAATTCAAATTATAATTTTAAGGGCGAATTAATGCTTTTTATTGGCGGTCTAGGAGCAACCGTTATCAGATTTATTGGCGGAACTATTTCCTCAATGCTCTTCTATTCGTATACTCTTGCTGACGCCGCTATTTATAACACCGGTTATGTCTTCATAAGTGGTGGAATTGCTTTAGCGGCGCTTATGGCACTTTATGGACCGTTACTCAGAATTAATAGGTTATATCCACCTCAAAAAGCATAATATTTGCTGTGTTATTATCTAAGCGTCTTTAAAAGGCGCTTTTAGTTTAACTATTCGCATATAGATGTGATACACTATTACGAGCAGGAGGCGGATTTATGAAAAAAGAGAAAACCCCCGTTGTACAAGCTGAAGCTAAAATGGTTTATCCACACGAAGCGCTTCAAAAAATTGAAAATGAAAGAACAATATTTTGGAAATCATACAGATTTCATAACACATTAAAGTTAATAGTTATGATGTTTTGCTTAGCAATGATTATTGTTGCTTTTATTGTTTTCCCAACCATCTTTCCTAAGGAAAAGTCTGGACTTCAAACAGGTTTAACGATCGGAATTGCTATTTTGGCGTTAGCTGGAACCTATGGTTATTCACTTTTCGTAAGAAAGAAATTTGACAAAAAATTAAAAGAATATTTTGGTCTTTATTTTAATAGCATTAACGAATTTGTTTTTGAGGATAAAGCCTATTCAGATGTCGAAGTTGCACCACAACCAGGGAAGATTACTTTAGAAGAATTTAATGGATGTAAACTCTATAAAGATGTCATCGAAGCTGGTTCAAGAGGTTTAACTACTTTCAAATACAATAAACTTGAAATGTCTATTGTTGATTGTGCCGGGAATATTAAAGCAGAAAAAAGGGTTAAGCCAGTGTTCGTCGGTAAAATGGTTAGAGCTAAGGCTTCATACAAGGGCGAGAAACCTGTTTATGTTTACATAAAAGGCAACGATAGAGCACTTCCTCCTACCGCAATTGATGATGTAAAAAATGTTTTAGAGAATGAAAAAATCGTCGTTCGTAGCGATGCAAAAGATTGGAAAAAAGTTTTAAATTCTGGAGTAATGAAAGCAATCGAATCTATTAAAACCGATAAGATTCTTGTTGATGTAGCTCTTTCAATTTACGAAAACAAAGTTTTCGTTATGATGGGCTACGATGATCCTTTAATGGTTTTGCCACTTCAAAATCAATTTGATTGCGGTCCTACTGAGACATTTAAGAAAGATATTTTAGCTATTTCTAAATTAGTTGAGGCTTTAAATAAATAATGTTTTCTTTAGAAAAACGCTGGGTAATTATACAAGCCTATAAGCATAACGAAGAACTTCATAGACAATGGTCTCATAGTTATGTTGTCGAAGACAATGAAGATTATTTTGTGCTTGTCTCAATTCGCGCAGCAGTTGTAGAAAGCGATGGTAGAAAATGGCACACAAAAGAACCTGCAATTTTTATTCTTTCAAAAAAACATTGGTTCAATGTTATCGCCATGCTTAAGGAAAATGGCATTTGCTACTATGTAAATATTGCCTCACCAGCCATCTACGATAAAAACTTTATTAAGTACATTGATTACGATTTAGATATCAAGCTTTATGAAGACGGCACAACACGTTTATTAGATGTTTCCGAATATAAAAAACACGCTGATGAGCAAGGTTACAGTGAAGACATTAAAATGATTCTTCAAAAGTCTGTATCTAAAATTTATGAGATGATTAATAAAAAAGAATTTCCATTCAAAGATGAGGAAATTCATAAGTTTTATAGAAAGTTTGAATTAGAAACTAGGAAATAAGTTTAAATACTTTATCAGCTTCTTTAAGACCAGGCGCAATACGTCTGGTTTTATTTTCATATTGGCAAACATCACCGATAGCGAAAACTTTGTTTTCGACTCTATTTTCATTGTTAACAACTAAGAAGGCATTGTCCATCTTAAATGGGAATGATGAAAGAGAGGCAATGTTGCCGTAATTTACAAAAATATAATCGACAGGAATTGTGACCAATTCATCACTATCAACTTTCTTTATCGTTACTGAAGTAGCCTTTCCGTTTTCAACAACAATTGATGAAGGAACGTAAGGAAGGTGAATTTTTAAGTTTTTGCAATCTTTGATTGTGTCTGGGTTGCCTCTAAATTCAAGACGTCGGTGAATTAAGTGGACATTATCTGAAATTGCTGAAATGGCTTTTGCCCAGTCTAATGCTGAATCACCACCTCCAAAAATAGCAACTCTTTTATTTTTTAAATGATCAAATGATTTAACGGAATAAATGATGTTATCACATTCATTTTCGTGTTCTACTCCAAGAGGTCTAGGGACTGATGCTCCAAGACCAGTTGCTAAAACAAGAAATTCGCAAAAATATGCGGTTTTTCCAGTAGAAATTTCAATTTTATCGCTAATTTTAATAGAAGATACACGTGCATCTAGAACAACTTTTTTGAGATTAATTTTTGTTTTGAGAAGTTCAATATAACCAGCAGCCTTAATACAATCAATTCCAGGAATATCTACTATATCTTTTTCGGGATATAGTCTTGTTAATTGCCCTCCAATTGTATCAGAGCCTTCTAAAACAATATAATCAATGCCAGATTCTTCACATTTGGATGCAAAATAAAGACCAATTGGTCCAGCACCAACAATGATGACTTTATGCAAATTTTCCATGAAATAATTATATAATAATTTTTCCTTTTTGCTATAATATATCGGGGTTAGATTATGTTGAAATATCGTTGTATTTCAAAAAGCGCTCAAGAAACACAGGCATTAGCAGGTAAAATAATGTCTTTTTTAAAGCCTAGTGATGTTGTTCTTTTAACTGGAGATTTAGGTGCTGGAAAAACAACATTAGTTGGTGGTGCCTTATCTTATTTAGGATATAAAGATCACGTTATTTCTCCAACATTTAACATTTTAAAATGTTATTTTGAAGTTAAACCTAACGTTTTTCATATTGACGCGTATCGCTTAGAAAACCAAAATATTGATATTGGTTTAGATGAGTTCATTGAAGGAAACGGCGTTACTTTTGTCGAATGGCCAAAGTTCATTGAACCACTTATTCCTTCTAAGCATTTGGAAATCTCAATTAAACGAATCAGTGATAACGAAAGAGATATTGAAATTATTGATCCTACTGATTCATATAAAACCGTTTTAGAAAATTTAGAGGCTAAATAGATGTATCAGTTGTTATTAGATAGCTCAAATATTTTACTTTCCGTCGGTTTAGCAAAAGACGGAAAGGTTGTCGATAAAATCTCATATGAAGCCTGGCAACGTCAAAGCGAGATGATGGTTACTGAAGTTGACAACATTTTAAAGCGTAACAATTTAACTAATAAAGATTTAGATGGAGTTGTTGTTGGTGTGGGACCTGGTTCATATACAGGTGTTAGAATCGGTGTAACAATCGCTAAAACTATTGCATATGCATTGAAAATAAAATTATACGCAAAATCTTCGCTTTCTTTGCTAAAACACCCAGATTTCCCAACAATTTGCCTATTTAACGCCAGAAGTGGAAGAAGCTATTTTGCTGTTTATGAAGGCAAAAAAGTGATTGTTAAAGATTCTGTCTTGGAAAACGAAAAAGTTATTGGATATATAAAAGCACATCCAGATTATTTATTGCATGGTGACACATATCAATTAGGATTAGAGTCTAGCGAGTACGATATTATCGGAAACCTTGCTGATTTTGATCAAAACGATGAAGTAGATGCGTTTAAGCTCAAACCTGTCTATTTAAAGGACTTAGGAAAATGATTAAGTATCGTTTAGCATCACAAAAAGACTTTGATGAAGTCCAAAAAATAGAAAACGAGTGCTTTATTGAGCCTTATTCGGCAGAAGATCTTCGTTATGAGTTTGAAAAGAACCCAGTAAACAAGATTATTGTTGCTGAAGACGAAGGAAAGGTTGTAGGTTTTATCGATTTCTTGATTACATTTAACTCATCTACAATCATGCAGGTTGCGGTTACAAAAAGGTACCGTCAAAATGGGGTAGCCACTCATTTATTGAGTGAAATGGAAAAATCATTCCCTAAAAACATTGATGATTTAGTTGAAACAATTACATTAGAAGTTAGAGAAAGTAATGAGGCTGCAAAAAACTTATATCTTAAAAATGGATACAAGATTGTAGTACTTAAAGAACACTATTATAAAGATGGCGAAAACGCCATATACATGCTTAAGAGGTTATAGAAATGGCAATTATTCTTGGAATTGAATCAAGTTGTGATGAAACATCTATCGCAATCATTAAAGATGGCGAACTTTTAAGCAATGTAGTCGCAACTCAGATTGAAATGCATCAAAAATATGGTGGAGTTATGCCAGAACTTGCATCAAGACTTCATTGTGAAAACGCCTTACCTGTTTTAAATGAAGCTTTAGAAAAGGCAAATATAACCTTGGACCAAGTCGATGCCTTTGCTTTTACAAGAGGACCAGGTTTAATTGGTGCACTTCATATTGGCATGCAAGTAGCAAAAACCCTTGCAATTCTTTATAAAAAACCACTTATTCCTGTTCATCATTTAGCAGCACACATTTATGCGAATGAATACGTAAAACCCCTAAAATTCCCGCTTCTTTCTATAGTTGTGAGTGGTGGAAACACTGAATTTGTTTATATGAAAGAAGACATGAATTTTGAGATTATCGGGGAAACAAAAGATGATGCTATTGGAGAGTGCTTTGATAAGGTTGCTAGAACTCTAGGTTTACCTTATCCTGGAGGAATTCCAATCGATAAATTATCTAAAGAAGGTAAGCACACATACAAATTGCCTGTTCCTTTGCATGATGATTCGCTTAATTTCTCCTATTCTGGTCTTAAAACCGCCGTTATTAATTTAGTAAATAACGAAAAAGCCCGTGGCAATGAGATAAGAGTTGCAGATTTGTGCAAATCATTCCAAGATACGGCAGTCGGAATGGTAATGGATAGACTTGAAAAAGCCTTAAAACGCTATGACATAAAACAAGTTGTGTTAGCTGGTGGCGTAAGTGCTAATAGCTACTTACGAGAGCAAATGCATAATAGATTAGATGGTACAGAAGTTGATCTAATAGTGCCACCAATTTGGTGTACAACGGATAACGCTGCAATGATAGTTAGATTAGCTGAACACTTATGGAAAATGGGCGTTACATGTGACACCACTGTATCGTGCGACCCTAACTGGCGCATTGATAAATATAAAACATTCTAGTCAACAACAAGTTGTTTGATATAATGTAATGGACTATCGGAGGATAAGTAGATGGAACCAAAAAGTATATTAGTAAGTGATATTTATACTCTTGTCGCAGAGCAAGAAGATAAAGAAATGAAAGAAATCCTTAATGGACTTAAGGAAGTTTTTGTTCAAGGTTGGGTTAGAACTAATCGTGATAATGGATCTGTTGGTTTTATAGCCTTAAATGACGGTTCCTGTTTTAAGAACGTTCAATTAGTTTATGATGCAAAGGTTGTCAAAGACTACGATAAGTTAAGTCACGTAAATACAGGTGCTGCTTTATCAGTTGTTGGAGAACTTGTTTTAACCCCTCAAGCAAAGCAACCATTTGAGATTCAAGTTAAAGAATTTGAAGTAACAGGTACTGTAGATCCAGATTATCCACTTCAAAAGAAAGCTCACTCAATGGAATTCTTAAGAGAGATCGCTCACTTAAGACCAAGAGCAAATACATTTAATGCTGTATTTAGAATGAGAAACGCTATGGCTATGGCAATTCATGAATTCTTCCAAAACGAAGGATTTATGTATATTCACACCCCAATTATAACTGGAAATGACGCTGAAGGCGCAGGAAATACGTTTGGTATTTATACCGACGGAAAGAATCCTAAAACTGAATTCTTTGGTAAAGAAGTTGCCTTAACTGTTTCTGGTCAACTTCATGTTGAACCATTTGCCTTAGCATTCCGTGATGTTTATACATTTGGTCCTACATTTAGAGCAGAGCATTCAAATACAACAAGACACGCATCTGAATTTTGGATGATTGAACCTGAAATGGCATTTGCAGATTTAAATGATGATATGGAATGTATTGAGGCATGTTTAAAACATTGTATTGATGTCGCACTCCACAGATGCCCTGATGAAATGGAATTTTTCAATACCTTTATCGACAAGACATTAAAAGATAGATTACATCATGTTCTTCACTCTGAATTTAAGAGAATGACATACACCGAAGCAATCGAAGAACTCAAAAAAGCTCAGGAAAAAGGGCACAAATTTGATAATAATAAGATTTTCTGGGGTATGGATTTACAATCAGAACATGAGCGTTATATCACCGAGCAAGTTGTTAAAGGGCCAGTTTTCTTAATCGATTATCCAAAAGAAATGAAAGCTTTCTATATGAGACAAAATGATGACGGAAAAACTGTCGCGGCATGCGATTTGTTAGTGCCATATGTTGGAGAACTTGTTGGTGGCTCTCAAAGAGAAGAACGCTATGACTTATTAAAGAAAAGGATGGACGAAGTTGGTTGTACCAATGGCCTTGAATGGTATCTTGATACCCGTAAATATGGTGGTTGCCCACATTCAGGCTTTGGAATTGGTTTTGATCGCTTACTTATGTATGTCACAGGCATGCAAAATATAAGAGATGTTCAACCATTCCCAAGAACTTCAGATCCAATAAAATATTAATTATGTTTAACAAGAGAAAAGAAGAAGAATTAGAACAATTATCTCCAGAAGCACTTGAGGAGAAAAGAAAACAAAGATCCACTAATAGAATCTTTGGTCTTCTTGTAGTTGTTGCTGCTATATTAGCAGCAATGCTTATTTACGAAGTAATTTTGTTATTAAGAAGATAAATTATTGTTTTCGTTTTCAGAAACTAAAGGAGTTGGTTCTTCAGGAGCCAACTTTTTTCTATAAATAGAGTTCATGATTTTTCTAATACGAATTGTGCGTGCAATAAATGATTGTGTGCAAAGCAAAAACCATACACAACCGACAATAAAAGCAGGGACTGCAAGATAGGCGAAAATTGCTTTTACCTCAAAATGAGGTTTTGATACAACCTTAGGCCATCCCGAAATAAGTTTAATGCCAAAGAATTTTTCTTTTGGCCATTCACCAAATTGGTAGAATAAAGTAGCAAAACCAGGTCTATCAGCATTTCTTCCAAAAGGATTGTAACCCCACCAACCAGAAAATAGGCAGAATAATAAGTAGGCCAAAACACATCCAAGTATAATTAAGAAAGCAATCCTTGCTTGGACATAGAAAACTCTTGCGTTTTTCTTTCTTGCAAACTTCATAAATTCTTTTTCGTTTGTGAAATAATCAGCTTTAACAACGTTTTGAAGCATTTCGTCTGCTTTTGAACCTTGTTTTTTCATTGCGCCTTGTACCGCTAAAGAAAGATAACCAACAAAGACAAAAAGTAAAATGATTCCAAGGAAAAGAATGAATAACGCCTTTTTTGCGTTATCGGAAAGATTAATAAACGCCATTGTCATCGTTATAATCCTCCTCATTAGTTGGTTCATCACTTGTCATTTCATCCAAAAAGTCCGTATTTTCCCTGTTATTTTCCGAAAAATCAGGAGTTTGTGAGAACATATTTGATTGTTGCTGAGCGACTGTATTTTCATACATTGAACTAAGCATTTCTTTTGCTTGCTCATCGCGCTTTTCTTTTTCTAAAACCATTCTTCTAGCTTCTAAATCTTCTGGCAAGTCAGCATTGAAAGAACCGCCTTTAAAATATTCAATTGTTGTTTTAGCAAACATGAAAACAAATAGACCGATGCAATAAAGGCCATAACCAACCCAAATTACAACAATAAAAGGAAGCAAAAGGGTTACGATTAAGCCTCTGAGAAATACTTTTAAAAGTTTAAGCATAATTATATTCTATCTATTGTTTTGACTTCTTCAAGAAGGAATAGCAAATAGAAAACAATAATGAGAGTGCTGGAAGAATGTATAACAAAGTTAATTCATTTAAATCGGTAAAGTATCCATTTAGTAGAGCATACAAAACAATTTGCACCAATAAAACAACTCCATCTACGATGAGAGGGACATAATTTTTTGTTTTAAATTTATAAAAAATAGAGAACCCTAGGAAGTAGTAAGAGAAACCTAAGAATAATAAACCAACAGGAAGAAAAAATATTGAAATCAACAAACCGGAAAGAACACAAACTATTCCAACTATATTTGCCAGAATCATTTCATTCACTTTGACGAATGGTTTTACGCCAAATTTTGAGAGCTCATTTTCAACGACAATATAAGATAAGATTACTTGGATTAAAGCAACGATAAAGAAGATCAGCAAAAGTGCTGTTTCAAACAAAAATCTATTGGAAATCCTCAGAATTTCAACGAATACATCGACTAAATTTTTATCAGTAATGAGTTGTAAAATTGGTAAGAAAGTAAGAGATAATCCAGCTTGAATTATTGATGCAAGAAAGATGGCTACTAGTTTAGGAATTCCGCGCTTTAACGAAAGACCAAAAATATAACCAGTAAAAATAGAAGGAATAATATAAAAAATCGTAAAGTCAATCGATGATAAAGTAACAACTATTGAGAGACCAATTGTTGCAAAAGCATAGATAGGAAACCATCTATCTTTAATGTTAACTTCAACAACGGCTGAGGTTAACGGCAAAAATATGATCAGTATCACACTCGCTAGTGGAGCAACAACAGTTAAAAAAGAGCAAAGAACATTTATCGCAACAAAAAACGACATAAAACATATAGCTCTTATTAATGTGTTCTTTTTATTAAAACCGGTCATTAAATATATTATATAAAAAATTTTTTCAGTTGAAATGCAAAATTAACCCTGACTGAATAATAGGAGGATTATTTATGAAATGGTTAAAATTTCTTTATATTGCTGTCTCGGCGGTGGTGTTAGCTAGTTGCACTAATGTTAATGAGGACAAACAGATTGATAATATAATTTTGCCTACCGACTATAGCTATGATCAAATTCAAAATTTTAAACTTACATTAGAAACAATGTTTGAAGTTGATAATGATGCTTACTACACATATTTCTACTCATCAACTTGTAGCCATTGTCAGGAACTTAAAAATTTTATTATTGAGAAAGCTCTAGAACGGAAGGATATTTATTTCATCAAAAGCAGCAGTAAAGACAAGTTCACAACAGACGAAAATTTAGTAATTAATGCAGGAAATCCTGATGATATTTACATTTTAGGCTACCCAACAATGTTAAAAATTGAGAATAAAATTGTTACTAAAAATCTACCTGGAAACGACAAAATTATAGAAGAATTAAAATAACTATATCTTTCATGTCGTTATCTAGCGAAAATCTGACAATTGATTATTTTAATTTTCTAAATAAAAGCCTTCGCCATGGATGATTAGCAGGAGGAATATAAA
>ODAJ011955042.1_pt1 | contig 19760 bp, 15 predicted proteins | sample 1539241 | NCBI WGS metagenome assembly ODAJ01 (sample SAMN02144231, study PRJEB22623) | gut metagenome | biome: sheep rumen | host: Ovis aries | place: New Zealand | reverse complement strand
TAGGATTTAGGATTTAAGATTTATGCTTTATTCATTATTTACCCATTTTAGCGATGTGTTAGGTGCGCGGTTGTTCACCTATATCTCGTTCAGGGCTATTTTAGCGGGGGTCATCGGACTGCTCGTGAGTATCTGGTTTGGCGACCGGTTTATCAATTTCATGAAGCGTCATCATATTTCTGAGACGCAGCGGGACGAGAAGACCGATCCGTTCAATGTAGCGAAAAAAGGCGTGCCGACGATGGGAGGTATTATTGTCATTGCGGCGATTCTGATTCCGTGTCTGCTATTAGGTAAGCTGACGAACGTATATATGATTCTGATGCTCGTCACGACTCTGTTGATGGGGGCTCTGGGCTTTGCGGACGACTATATCAAGACGTTCAAGAAGAACAAAGACGGCCTGAACGGATGGGTAAAGATTGCAGGGCAAGTGAGCTTGGGTCTGATTGTAGGTCTGACGTTGCGTTTCTGCCCGGCGGTGAGTATGAATGAGGTGGTGACGAGTCATATCGAAAACAATGTGGTGGTCGTTGAGAAGACGCCGGAGATTAAATCCACGCAAACGACAATTCCTTTTGTGAAGCATCATAACTTCAATTATGCGGATTTGTTCAGTTGGACAGGCGAGAACAATAAGTACCGGTTCGGTTGGATTTTCTTCGTGATCCTGACGGTTTTTGTAGTAGCGGCGGTTAGCAACGGCGCAAATCTGAATGACGGCATGGACGGCATGTGTGCCGGCAACTCGGCGATTATCGGCGTGGCGTTGCTGATTTTAGCGTACACAAGCGGTAGTGTCGTTTGGGCGGAGTATTTCGATGTGATGTACATCCCGGGCAGCGAAGAGTTGGTGGTATTTATGGCGGCTTTTGTAGGTGCATTAGTGGGTTATCTGTGGTTTAACGGCTTCCCTGCACAGGTGTTCATGGGCGATACGGGAAGTCTGACAGTCGGCGGAATCATCGGTGTTTGCGCGATGGTGATCCACAAGGAGTTGATGGTGCCGGTATTGTGCGGAATATTTTTGATGGAGAGCGTGAGTGTGATTTTGCAAACGCAGGTGTATAAGTACTATAAGAAACGCGGACAACATGTGCGGATCTGGAAGCGGACGCCGTTCCATGACCATTTCCGAACAAGTGTGGAGCAGGTGCTTAAGAACGATCCGACGTGCTCGATTGTGTTTAAGGGCAGCAAGAATCTGCACCACGAGACGAAGATTGTGCTGCGTTTCTGCATCGTGACGCTGATTTTGGCGGCGATTACTATATTGACGTTGAAGATAAGATAGTAGAAAGTCGAAAGACAAAAGTCGAAAGAATATGAAGCGAATTGTTGTTTTGGGAGCAGGAGAGAGCGGCTCAGGGGCTGCCATTCTGGCAAAGGAGAAGGGTTTTGATGTGTTTGTAAGCGACTGCGGGACGATCAGCGAACCGTATCGTGCGTTGCTGGACCAGAACGGGGTTCCATGGGAAGACGGCAAGCACAGTGAGGAGTTGATTCTGAACGCCGACGAGGTGGTTAAATCGCCGGGTATACCTCTGACGGCTCCGCTGATTCAGAAGCTGCAGGCGCAGGGTACACCGATCATCAGCGAGATTGAGTTTGCATCGAGATATACGAATGCGAAGATGATCTGCATCACCGGTTCGAACGGCAAGACGACCACCACTTCGTTGATCTTCTATATCTTAAAACAGGCAGGTCTGAATGTGGGTCTGGCGGGCAATATCGGCAACTCGCTGGCGTTGCAAGTGGCGCATGAGGATCATGACTACTACGTGATTGAGTTGAGTTCGTTCCAGCTGGACAATATGTACGATTTCAAGGCGGATGTGGCGATCTTGCTGAATATCACGCCGGATCACCTGGACCGGTACGACTATAAGTTCCAGAACTACGTCGATGCGAAGTTCCGTATCACGAGGAATCAGACGAAGGAAGACAGCTTTATTTATTGGGCGGAGGATCCGGTGATTGACCGGGAGATGAAGCGACTGCAGTTAGGCGCTACGCTTTATCCATACGGATTCACGGTGCCTAATCCGCTGCCGGTGAGCGAAGAGGAGTTGGCGTTGAAGGGAAGGCATAATGTGCTGAACTCGATGGCTGCAACCATTGCGGCGAATGTAGTGGGAATCAAGAAAGAGGTCATCCGCGAGAGTCTGAAGACTTTCCAGGGCGTTGAGCACCGTTTGCAATACGTAGCGACCGTTCGCGGCGTGAGATGGATCAACGACTCGAAGGCAACGAATGTGAACAGCTGTTGGTACGCGCTGGAGAGCATGACCACGCCGACCGTGCTGATTTTAGGCGGAAAGGACAAAGGCAACGACTACAGCGAGATTGACGAGCTGGTGAAGGAGAAATGCCACACCTTGGTATTCATGGGGCTGCATAATGAGAAGTTACATGAGCACTTTGGGAAATTAGTCGAAAGTCAAAAGTCGAAAGTCGAAAGACCCATTCAAATCATTGATACCAACAACCTGCATGACGCGGTGCAAGCAGCTTATCACGCAGCGAAAGAAGGCGACACCGTGTTGCTGAGTCCTTGTTGCGCAAGTTTTGACCTCTTTAAGAGTTATGAGGACCGCGGCGAGCAGTTTATGGAGGCGGTTCGGAAGCTTTAATGGCGCTAAATAAAGAAAAAAGACAATAAAATTTGCATATATGCAAAAATTGTAGTAATTTTGCACGCAAAATTGTACAGATATGAAAACAATGATGAAAAAATGCGTATTTCTCGCGCTGATGGCAGTAGTGCTAATCGGTTTGAGCAGCTGTGAGAGAGAAAAGATTGTATATGAGCCCTGCAATTTCCACAAAGTGAACGTGGATTTTCACGTACCGCAGAGTGCATGGTCGTTTGATGCGGAGAACGGCTGGTACAGCTACTACTACGAGACGAAACAAATCACCGCCTCCATCTACGACTACGGAAACTGGACGATGAGTCATGAGTATAACCCCGGAACAGATGACGCGTTTCTTATTCAGTTGCCGGAGTTCCGGTTCCTGCAAGACGAGGGAACGGGTGATTTCTACACGCAGCGCACCGATTATGAGGTGGGCGTGGGTTATGTGATAGTCTATGTAACCAATTCGGACTACGCATATGAGCCGGATTGGAAGCCGGATGAGATGTATTTCCACATGCAGATCACGTATTAATTATCAGGAAATTGATATACATAGCAGGTCCCTGTTCGGCTGAGAGCCGCGCGCAGGTACTTGAGACCGCTGAAGAGTTATCAGCGGTCGGTCGTCCGTTAGGCGTGTCTTTTATTTTTCGCGCGGGCGTATGGAAGCCGCGCACGAGCCCGCACACGTTTCAAGGTGTGGGAGAAGAGGGGCTGGTGTGGCTCAAGGAAGTGAAGGAGCGTTATGGGATGGAGGTTGCTACGGAGGTGGCGACGCCTGAACATGTAGAGGCGGCTTTGAAAGCGGGGGTAGATTATCTGTGGATAGGAGCGAGGTCGTCTGCCAATCCCATCGCTGTGCAAGAGATTGCAACAGCGATAGGAGACCGGGTACGCCTGACAGAACACCGACCGGCCTCGCCTGACAGGACACCGGCCAAGACGATATTAAAAGGTATTCTGATCAAGAATCCGGTAAATAACGATGCAGCGTTGTGGATCGGGAATATCGAACGATTGGAGAAGACGGGTGTGCCGGTGATTGCGGTTCATCGGGGTTGCGGTCATCAGCCGTGTTGGGCGATGGCACACGCGGTACGGTTGGCACGGCCGGATATACCGATGTTGTTAGATCCGAGTCACATGAGCGGTGATGCAAAGAAAGTGCCGGAGTTAATGAAGAAGATTGAGGAGTTGGGATTGGACGGCGCGATGGTAGAAGTTCATTGCCGACCGGAGGAAGCTTTATCCGACGCCAAGCAACAGATTACCCCTACTCAATTAAGCAATACCCTCTATTTAACTCCTACCCGATTCCGTCTCGATACCGTGTCGTTGCCGTGTTTTGGATCAACGAGGGGTACAAACGCCTCCGAACTCAATTGGCTCAGGGCAGAGATTGATGAGTTAGATGCGCGATTATGGGAGACGATTTCTGCGCGAATGGATGTCAGTCGGCGAATCGGTATATGGAAGAAAGCACATGACGTAGCGCCGTTGCAACCCAAACGATTCCAACAATTGAGCGAACAAGTAGCGCATTTTGCAAAGGAGAACGGTTTGTCTGCGGATTTTGCGCAAGAGGTATTAAAACTGATACACGAAGAGAGTTTGAGACAGCAGTAAGCTAAGAGCCGAGAGCTAAGAGATAAGAGTTAAGAGTTAAAAATGAGATATTTAAGGTACATATTTGTATTCTTATGCGTTGCCGGGATGGTAATGGCACAGGAGACGACGAGTATATCCGGAACGGTAGTGGACGCAGATACCGGCGAGACCCTTCCGTTCGTACAGATATACTTCCTCAAATCCACGCCTAACAAAGGTATGGTGGCTTCGGAGATCGGTACGACTTCCGACATTGACGGTAATTTCACAATCAGCAATAGTGCCGGTTATAACACGCTGAATTTCCAGATGTTAGGTTACAAGACGGAGATGTTAACTCTTCGTAAGGGTCAGAACCGTAAGAACGTGAAGGTGAAGTTGACGCCGGACGTATATGGATTGCAAGATATCGTCGTGACGCCCAAGAACCGCAAACGCGAGTACAAGCGCAAGGGTAATCCCGCGGTAGAGCTGATCAAGAACGTGATTGCACATAAGGACTCGTTCTACGTAACGGCTTCGGACCAATACACTGCGCAGACCTACAGCCGCATGTCCTTTGCGCTGGATAACCTGAAGATGAATTTTCACAAGGGCTTCTGGAAGAACTTCGCGTTCGTAGAGAAATACCTTGATACCACGGGTGTCTATCCGAATGTGACGGTCAGTATCCGTGAGCATATAGGCGAAGAATACTACCAGAAGAAGCCCCACCGCGAGAAGAAAGTACTGCAAAAGAAACGTATTTTCGGCGTGGAGGATATCATTGCATCGCAGTCGTTCCAGGAGAACGTAAACGCCATCTTCAAGGATGTCGATATCAATGAGAACAGCATGAATCTGCTTTTCAACCGCTTCGTCTCGCCGCTCAGTTCGACGCTGGCGGTGACCTTCTACCAGTACTATATCATGGACACCATCATGGTGGACGGCTATCCGTGTATCGACCTGGCGTTTGTTCCGGTGAACTCGGAGAGTTACGGTTTCACGGGTCACCTGTATATCGTCAATGACAGTACGTTCAGGCTCAAGAAATACGCAATCAACGTACCGCCGGATATCAACCTCAATTTCGTGAGCAACTACTCCGTCGAGCACAGTTACAAGCAGCTGGAGGACGGCACCTGGGCTCCTGACAGGACCAGCACTTTCGCCAAGTTCTACGTCTTCAATAATAAACGCGGTCTTTTGGCGCGGCAGACAAAGATCTACACCGGCTGGGACCTGGAGACGCCAATTCCCAAGGAGACTTTCTCTGCTTTTGCGGACGAGAAAGGAGTAGAGACCAACGACTCTACCGCGACACGTCTGGTAGGATCCGAGTGGGATGCGTTGCGTCCCGAGCCGTTGACCAAGTATGAGAGTTCGGTAGTGGATCTGGTGAATGAGTTTACCTCCACGCCGAAATTCAACTCGCTGGCGCTCTTTGTGAACGCCGTAACCACGGAGTATATCCCCACCAAGCCGGCGAAGGTGATGGATGAGAGTAAGTTTGACATCGGTCCTATTTACAACTTCGTGAGTTGGAACATGTTAGAGGGCGTGCGTTTGCGTTTTGGCGGCACGAGTACGGCGAATCTGCACCCGCAGATCTTCTTCCGCGCCTACGCGGCGTTCGGAACCAAGGACCTGCGGCCGAAATACAGCGCGACTTTCGTCTATACGTTCGACAAGCATAAATACCATCCTTACGACGGAATAAGGCATCATATTCAGGCAACCGCGCAGTACGACGTAGAGGAGCCGGGTATGCGTACCGACGTCATCAGCAGGGATCATATACTGATGTCCATTCCGACGAGTAATCCGACCTTGGGCTTTAACCAATACGTGTTCCATGCCAAACTGGAGTACATGAAGGAATGGACTAATAAATTCTCCATCAAAGCGGGTTTTGATTTCACGAACAACGAAGCGGCAGGTTCCTTGCTGTACAACCAGATGAACTGGAGCATGAATCCGGATTCCACATGGTCGCTGACCCAGAAGAATATTGGTTCGTACCGCAACTACGAGGGATTCATCGAGTTCCGTTATTCACCGGGCAGCCGTATTCAGATTGACCGAATCGGCCAACCGAGTTCGTTCGCTATCGAGAAAGATGCGCCTACCTTCCAGCTCACCCACTACGTAGGATATCTGGATGACAGGCATAACGGCGGCGAGGGATTCATCTACAACCGGACGGAGTTTCTCTTCGACAAACGGTTCTGGCTTTCCGCTTTCGGTCACCTTGATTTGCGCGTACAGACAGGTATGTTATGGCAGAAAGCGCCGTTCACCAAGCTCTATATTCCGCAGAGTTCCACCTCTATCCTGCTCGCTCAGCGCGCCTTCAACCAGATGAAGCCGATGGAATTTCTGATGGACGAATACGTGTCGCTCTACATGACCTACTTCTTCAAAGGATGGATCATGAACCGCATCCCGGGACTTAACAAGTTGAAACTGCGCGGAGTCGTTTCTTTCTCCGGTATCTACGGCGGATTGACGAAGAAGAACAACCCGTATCTGGAGACAGGATCCGGCCTCTATGAGTTTCCACATACTCCGTGGGAGAAAGACGCTGCGGGCAATGAAGATCCCCAGAAAGCTTTCGATAACTACGGCTATATCAACGACAGTTACCGTACCTCATCGCCTATCGGCAAATTGCCGTACATGGAGATTACCGCAGGATTCGAGAACATCTTCAAATTCATCCGCATCGATTATATCCGCCGAATCACGTATAACGACTACGAGTTACCCTATATGATCCAGAAGATGGAGCCGGACCCGGCTCACCCTACTCAGTTCCGCCCCGCTGTGGACGAGAACGGCGATCCTGTGATGATTCACGGCCGTAGAAAGATAGGCGCTTGGGGAAGGAACGGCGTCAAGCTGACCTTACGTTTCTCCCTTTAATCTTAAAACAGAGAAAGCTATGAAACGATTTCTGCTTATGGGTTGCGCAATAGGATGCCTCCTTAGCGCAACGGCACAGACCAAAGATTCCAAGATCCAACAGAGCCTGGATAATGTCAAGAATCAGCTCATTGAGTTCAATACCGAGCATACTTTGGACACATTGGATCAGGAAAAGTTACCTCGGCTCGTGTCCGGAGGCGTGCTCATTGGCGCTAACCTCAGTAACTTCATCGTCACGAGGGATCACCACACGATGAGTTCGTATATGAAGGTCGGCGGCGAGTTAGGCGGATTCCTGGATTTCGCGATCACTAAGAACTTCGCCGTCCAGCCGCAAGTCATCTTCACGGCTCACCAGAACCATTTTGGCGTAAAAGAAGGCGCAGAGGTATATAAGCAAAACTATCTCTGGTCTTTTGGCGTCGATATACCTATATTCTTCCTCGGCCGATTTGGAAACCTACAGAAAGGCTATATTCAGTTCGGCGGCGGTATCTTCACGCATTTCACTTTTGCATCGAATATCGCGGATAAATACAAGAACGTAGATGACGAGACCCCGACTCCTTCAGCTACTCCTGCAGCTACGCCCTCAACGGTCGTCACCTACGATTATAGCCGACTCTACTCGCTGCACAACAACCATTTCGGGGTGTGCGCGATGGTCGGCTATGAATTCTCTTTTGGTATGCAGATCAATGCGCAGTATAAAGTCTCCCTTTCCGATATCGCCGGATTCTACAGCGAGATGAAAGGTCAAGAAGTAGCCAACGCGCTGATCTACCCCCAATCGGTAAGCCTGAATATAGCTTACCGATGGAGGTGATTCTTATCGCATTCCGAACTTACCACCCTTTGCTATCTTCTTGGTCTTAGAATCGAAGAAGACGTAGAAGTAGATGTTTCCGGAAGCTGCTTGGAAATACGTTCCTGCGGCAGAAGGAGCGACAGAGATCAGTTTCTGATTTCCCTGATTATCTATCATCACCTCGACGTCCGCCGGATCTGCGGTAGGTACATCCTCAATTTTCAGCAAGCGTCCTGACATATCGTAGATACCCACCTGTACACCGATACCTATCGTTACTGCCTTAAACTGATGGTCGCCGTAGTAGTAGAAGAGGTAGTCATCGGTATCGACCGTCGCGGACGCTACCCAATCGGCATAAGTGAAGGTCAGTATGTACACCGTAGTACTACCATCTTGCGCGGTACAGAACAGCTGTACCTCCATGCCGTTCTCTATCTCTACCGGCATACTCTGATCCCACTCCGCCAGCGTATCAATCGGCGTAGCTGTGATCGTCGGCAGGTTAGTTCCCTGCGGGAGAATAATGGTGTACTCCAGCGTATCGGGGTCATAATTGCGCACCTCTGCGCCATCAAGCCATACCATCTCCAGACGCGACTCCGAGGATTGCAAGATCTCTTGCTCAATCACATATACCGCACGGGTTCCATCGGCAGCGGTCACTAAGATCTGCGCCGTGGTACCATCCATGGTGATCGTCACCGTCGCGTCCTTGTCCTCCGGCGTCGCCGATACAGCGTCCTGACCAAAGAGCGCATCCTCCGGCGTCGCTATCGGATACGTGACGATATACAGCATCGAATCCGGATCAAAGCCCTCAACCGTCACGCCGTTGATCTGCAGGTCAGCCAGGCGGCAGTTGGATGAGAGTTTATGGGTGAAGGTCAGTATGTACTCCGCCGTGGTTGTACCGTCTCCGGCGGTTACAGCAATCGTCAGTTCCGTATCTCCGACCCACGTGGTATCCACTACCTGCTGCTCATCGCCTGTAACCCACGTCACAACCGGCATGGGCGCGCCATAAAGCACTGTGTCGGCATACTCGTAGAGGGACGGCTGGTAGCCCTGCTGAAGCACGCCATCCAGATTGATAGCTTGCAGTTCAGCGTTGGTGGACGGCAGGTATGTGAAAGTCAAGGTATATACCCCTGTCGTCACGCCATCTTCAGCGGTGACGGTGATAGTCGTTCCCTCGATAGCAACCGTAGCTACCGGATCCGCAGCCTCAGCAGTGATCACCGGTGTCGGAGAACCGTACGGCAAGCTGATTGTATAAGCATGCTCATCGGCGAAGAACTCCGGCAGCGGGGTACCATCCAAGGCGATTGATGCTAAGTCCGCGTTGGCCGATTTGGCAATAGAAAAGACGATGGTGTAGCTCGTCTGATGAACGCCGTCTTCCGCGGTCACAAGGATCGTCACGCTCTTTTCCTCCGCGTTCTTCGTAGCAGTAGCCGTATTATCCGTCAGGATATAATCTACTTCGGGCAGCGTCGTCGTGCCATAAGGCAGTTCAATCGAGTAATCGGTCTTCGCCGGTGCAAAATCCGTCACCGCGGTACCTCCGACGAACAGTTCGCTCAGAGTACAAACCTCCGATGGCTGCACGTTCACGTTCACGGTATAAGTGCGTACTACCGTCTCGTCCTCAGAAGTGACCGTGAAAGTCACTACGGCAGACGAACCGTTCGGCACCGTCTGGGTCTCTACCGTTGCACCAACGCAAGCAATAGATGCCAACTGCGGGATAGACGAGTGCGCCGGAAGGTTCAGATTGTAGGTGTAGGAATCCTGCGCAAAACCGGTCAACATAACATCATCCGCAGTGATCGCCGTCAGGTATGCCTCCGACGAGAGCGTGCGGATATTCGCCAGCACGGAGTAGCGCTTCTTCGCGACCCCGTTAGGCGCAGTAACCTCAACGTAGATCGCCTGATAGTCAGCGTTCACCGGTACAATGACGTACCGCACGTCGGCCTCAGGATCCTCCGGCACAGCGTCAAAAGCATCGAGCGACGGCAGCGAGATCAGGTAGTCGTAGGTCTCGCTGTAGAACTCCGGCATAGGAGTGTTGTTTGCGCTCATCGATACCAAGAGAGCATTGTCCGACGGGTTGCGGTCGATGGTATAAGTGGTGTCATTGGATGCGCCGAAGACACGCAGTACGTATTGCTGCGACGTCATGGTCATGAAGACACTATCGAGATCGAACTCGCGGTCGTAGTTCAGTACCGGATCGACAGTTAAGTTCATCAGCTTCGCCGTGGACTCTCCCTCTACGCTGGTCTCCGCCGCTATTTCCGTCACATGCGCCGAGGAAGAAGCGCTCTCCCATGCGGCGTAGTAGGTCTGCTCATCGCCGTTCTCTGCGGTCACGGAGATGACATAAGCGGTGTCGTTAGTCGTGATAGCGACCGTCTGGTACGGCGAACCTTTCACTACCGTCAAGTCGCGGCCGGAGAGCGTATAAGAACAAGTCTTCACAGCGGATTGCGGACGAGTGACCGTCAGCGTATAGTCCGTATAGGAGAGGTCTTCCGCATAGTTGCGGATGGTAGCCGTACGTACGCCGTTCAGCTCGTCACTCCAGGTAACTACCGGCATCTGGTCGGCTACCGCGTGCGTGAAGGCGAGCGCGGGCGTTCCATAATAATCTGCGTCGATGGTAGCACTGATATTCGTTCCGTCGATAGTAGATGCAGCTCCGTTGACAGCCACGCCGGTCAGTACCGACGAGTAGTTCAGACGCAGGTTATCGAAATACATCGTGGAGGTGAAGTGATTCGAGTTGCTTGCTCCGTCGGCACCAATACGATAGTCTTTCGGCGTCAGTGTTTCTGCCGAAACAATCCGGATATCCAGATTTTCCGGCACATAATCTGCCTCATAACTAAGATCAGCGGAGAAGGTGTACCATTGATTTTTTGTCTTACCGCTAAAGTTATTCACTCCGCTAATCTTCGTCGCACTATTGGCCATGTAAATAAGTTGCCAACCGCTTACTTTGTTATACTTCTCGATGTTATAATCTATCTGAATCCGGTCCGGTGTATTACGGAATGTACGGGCATCACCGAATGTTATCTGTGTATATTGCGCATTGATAAGGCTTTGATAATACCCCAAGCTGATTGACAAAGGCGAGAGAGACAAGATACCCGGCATGGATTCCGAAGCCTTGGTGATATAGACCGTCTGTACCTGTGCGGATTTGGAGCCCTCCGTGTGCTTGGTGGACTGCTTTACGTTCTCCTCCGGCCAGTAGTAACCTTTGGTAGAACCAAATAGTCCGGAAGGATAAGTCGTCGGCGCATTGATGGTGGCGTTCCATCCGTCCGGATAGTCGCCGTCACGGCCTTCGGGGTGGCTGGTGAAAGTATGCCAGTTCTCAAAGCCCGGATCAAAAGTCAAATCGCCCGGGAAATAGAACGTGACGGTATAGGTATGTGTCTTCTCGCCCGCCTCTACCTCATAAACCACGCGCTTGGTATTGAGATCATCATAGACCGCGGCGCCGGGCTGTGCGGTGTAGCTCAGAGTCGGCGTGGCACCGGTCACGGAGAGAACGTAGTTATATACATCCGGACGGAAGTTCGGGATAGTCACTCCGTCGGCTTGGATGTCCATGAGTTGCGCCGGATCGTATGGGTTCACATGCGGGGTGAGAGTATATACGGCATCTGCCTCCGCAGGGTTCATGGATTGGACGGTGATGACGGTCGGTGCTGCTATTCCGCCGTTTACGATGCGTACCTCTTGCTCCGGATAGTTCTTGACGACGGAGAGGATGTCGAACGAGGTAGTGCCGTATGGCAGATCCACTTGGAAATCCGTGCCGGTACTCATATCCAGCGATCCATAACCATCGATTACTGCGGAAAGCAGGGTGTTGGGTTTGTCGGTCATCTCCAGACTATAGCTGAACGAATAGGTGGCTTCCGAACCGTCTTCGGCTTTCACGACGATGGTAGAGATACTACCTATCGGTGCCTCAGAAATAGTCAGAGCCTGCTCCGGCTCCGCTTTCTCAGCCGTGATAGCGGGAGAGGCGGTGGTGCCGTACGGCAGTAGGATATTCGTATAAGTATGTACCGCGGGATCGAAGGCAAAGTTATCGACACCATCTATCTCCACGGAGTTCAGTGCGGTGTTGCTCGATTTGGCTACCGGAAAAGCAATCCGGTAGGTGCTCGTAGCAATACCGTCTTCTGCAAGAACGGTGATAGTCGTCGTGCGATCTACCGCTCCGTGTGCTACGGTGATGATTTGACTGTTCGCGCCGGCTACGGGTACTACGGCAGGCACTTGTTTCGTCCGCCATGGAAGCGGATAGTTATACTCATATACGTCAGGAAGGAAGGCGTCGTACGACTGTCCGCCGATATACAACCCTGCAAGCGAGGCGTCACTCGAAGCCGGGAACGAATCCGTGGGGAACGGCGGGAGTACCACCTGGTCGGGCGAGTTGAAACGCACGGTATAGATATTCGGCGTACCTTCCTCGGGTGTCACCACGATCCGCGCCATGCCGTAGCTGGCCGGAGTGCTGATGGTGATCGCCTGATTCTCTCCGGCAAGGACGGTGATCTTCGGCATCGTCGCGTCTTCCCATACGAGACTGTAGTCCAGCTTCGTAGGCTCGAAACCGGTTAACTCCGCTCCGTTGAGGTAGATCATCTGCAGGAAAGCGTTCTCGGATTTCTGGACTTCGAAATTCAGCACGTACTGACGCGTCGAACCGTCTCCGGCAGTAACCGTCAAGCGGGCTGTCCAGAGGGCTTGGTTCAGGACGATATTCACCGTCTGATAAGCATCGCCGGGGGTATACGTGATAGCCGGGATTGTCTTCGTGCCGGCAGGCAAAGAGAGCGTATAGCTCAGTACCTCCGGGTCGAAATCCGCCAAATCGATACCATCGATAGCGATAGCTGCGAGAGCATTGTTGGTTGATTTCTCCGTACGGAACTGCAAGCGATAAGTGGTCGTAGCGCCCGAAGCCGCTTTGACCTCAATGCGCGTCGTCCCATCTACACCACCCTCCGTCAAGGTGATGGTCTGGTAGGGATCGCCGGCGGTATAAGTGATTGTCGGGAGCACGGTAGTACCCAAAGGCAGTGTGATTGAATAAACCGTTTGCTCGGGTTGGAAGCCCTCTAAGGGTGTGCCGTCCAAGGCTATTCCTGCGAGGTAAGAGTAACTCGATGCCTCGATCTTATAAGTCAGTTTATAGGTCTTGGAGAGCGTCGTGCCCGGGATGGATACCTGGATCTGCGCTCCGCCGTCAAGGGTATTGTTCAGCAGTTGGATCTGCTGTACTCCTGCCGGATAAGCGGACTCCCAAGTGATCGTCGGCGCTGTAACCGTGCTCAGCGGCAGCGAGACGTTATAGTTGGACTTATTGGGCAGGAATCCCGCGAGCGGAGTACCGTCCACGAAGATATTCTTCAGCGTTACGTCGGTCAGCGGAGCCACGCTGAAAGCGAGGTTGTAGGTCTGCTTCGTCGTACCGTCTCCTGCGGTAACAACTATCGAAGCGTTGCCGTTCACCGAGGTCGGTTGGTTAATCTGCATGGTAGCCGTACCGTCCTGCGGCGTTGCGCTCACTACCGGAACGGATGTCGTACCGTACGGCAGCGAGACGTTATAACTCGTCAGGTACGCATTAAACCCGGAGAGGCTCTCTCCGTTGATCTGGATATCCGAGAGGCGTGCGTTGTTGCTGGCCTGCGAGACGAACTTGATTCGGTAGGTAGTGGTCGAAGAGTTATCATTAGCCGTTACTGTGATCACCGTCGGCTCGCCGTCCACCTGACCGTTCACGATTGTGTATTCGCTTGCGCCCAGACGGCGTCCGGGGAAAGTGGCTTTGCCGCCACGGGTGTTCGTCAGCGATCCCGCGCCGCGTACCAGAGAGATCTCCGGGATACTCGTCGCGCCCTGACCCAAGGAATATATCTGCTCGCCCGTCGTATTGTCGGGATCGAAGGCTTTCCATTCGCGGCCGCCGATATAGACCTTCTGTACCTTGCTGGAGTATATCAAGGTGATATCATCTACCTCCAGCGTACTACCGGCGTACTGTCCGGTGTTCGCGCGGAAATCCGGGTACCGGCCTGCCGAGAGGATGACGTTACATTTGGTCGGCTGATCGTCGTTGAAATAATAGATCGGCACAACGATGCGGGTCCAGTTATTATAGGCTTTCTTCTGATAGAACCATCCCTCGGCTATCTGTTTGGCCTGAGTCTTCGGCGTACCGCACTCGTTGCCGTCCAACGCCAAACGGATATCCGACTCCTCATCCACGCAGTACTGCGGCGCAGCGGAGGAGAGGTTGGTACAGGAGAGGTTCTTCGCTTTGTAGGACTCGCCTTGCGACGTGCCCGACCATGCGTAGTAGAGGAGGTGGAAGTGTTCGTCCTTGATATGATCTCCTGCTGCCTGATCCACCGAGCCGTCATAATAACGCTTGATCCAAACGACCATCGAGTCCGGCCGGTGCGTCCAACTGATACCTCCGTACGTACCGGCGGTAGCGTCGTTGATAGAGGTCAGACTGGAGACGTACGCCCAAGGATGACCTAAGGCCACATAACCCGGAGACGTCGCGCCTATCGAGCCGACACCTACAAACTGGTCTTGGATCTTCAGCGCCTTGCCGGATCTACCGGTAGCCTGATGGGCAAAGTTCTTATCTACGCCTAACTGCGAGACATTGGAGAAATTCCAATATTTGGGCTGTGCCGTGCTCGCAAACTGAGCACCGGACCAATCCTCAAAATGAGGATCCGGCAACTGTTGCGCCCTTACCGGCGGGAAACAGACGATTAAGACTGCCGCTAATGACTTGATAAATTTACGCATATTAATATTTTTATTAGTAATTTTACACTTTTAGGCCTCAAAAAAGAGCCGTTTTTAATCGGGTGCAAAATTACTGCTAATTTATCAAGTACACAAGACCGATTGTTGGGAAAAGATATACGATTATTAAGCCCCACTCTACAAGAGTGTTGCTTTTTCGGGGAATATATTGCAATTTTTAAGAAAAGACGAAAAAATCCGTCATTGCCCAAGTCGATGGAGATGGCAGAGCATGAGGGATCCGTCCTCCCGGCGGAGATGCATGCCGTTTCCTTCGCAGAACGTCCATGCCTTGCAGTCTTTGCAGGGTTCGAGTTGCCGCATCCAAGAGCGGTCTCGGTAGGGCTTGAAGCCGTTTTCCCAGACAGACCAGAAGGAGTCGCGGTAGATGTTTCCCTGGTAGTATTTGCCGCGGATGGAGGTGCAGGCAGAGATGGAACCGTCGATGAGGATGGAAGCGACGGAGATGCCGGCAGCACATTGATACAGGTGGTCCCGGACACGCCCCTCGTAGGTGCCGAGATAACCTTCGCAGGAATAAGAGACATGCCGTCCCGCTTCGCGCTCGGAGGCAATATAATCCATGAGGTATTGGAACTGTTCGTCGGTCAGCAGGAGTTCGGGATTAGAGGCTGCGCGACCCATAGGATCGATTCCGAAGACACGCCAATCTCGCACGCCGAGCGACCAAAGCATCTCACGGATTTGGGGCAGGTGGTCTATCGTGCGTTGGTTGACGCAAGTGACGACGTCGAAGGCGAGGTGAGGCCCCACCCGACCTCCCCATGAAGGGGAGGAGAGAGAGTTATTATAATCAACTATCAGTTTGATGGCACGGGTGGCACCCTCGAAAGCCAAGGGGTGCTGACGAAGCCAGACATGGTCTTTTTCTAGTCCGTCGCAGGAGACCGTGATAGAGCGTAAACCGGCAGAGAGGAGTTCGTGGAATTTCTGTTCGGTCAGAGCAAGTCCGTTGGTTACCATGCCCCATGGATAGCCACGTTGCTTGAGGGCACGGCCTATCTCTGCAAGGTCTTTGCGCATGAGGGGTTCACCGCCGGAAATGATGATCAGCACTTTGTGCGGATCGACATGCGGCGTGATCTCTGTATCAATGACCCGAAGGAAATCTTCTGCGGGCATGTCGGGTGTCTCGATGGAAGCAACGCAATCGCTGCCGCAATGCAGGCAATGCACATTGCAGCGGAGCGTGGACTCCCAGAAGAGTTGACGGAGAGGATGCAATTCCTTCAGGTTGCGGCGGCGGATGGACTCCAGCCAGAGGGCAATTTTCAAACGGAGATTCATAAGGGGTTAGCGGATTAGGGGTTAGGGATTAGTATGAAATCTGCCATCACATAGGCGTTAAAAGGTGCTTTCTCGTCTGTAGAGAGATACGTAGAATCGTAAGTTACGGGGAACGTCAGAACTTGCTCTTGGTAGAGGAAGGAAGAGTCGGTCGCCACAACGGAAATCTGCGAAGGAAGTTCGCGTCCCCTATACCGAATCATGGTGTACCTGCCGGCTGAATCCGTCTGGGCACAATTATATGTAAGGATGTCCTTCTCGTTCGGTTCGCGGAGGTCAAAAACAGAGATATGAATCCCACGCAGGGGTTTTTGATCTGTGTTTTGAACCGTACCGCGCACTATCAAACGCGGCATGCCTCCCGGTTCGAAGTCGTACGGAGGACCACTCGCACCTTTTGAGCAGGAGGCGAAGAGAACAGCCGTCAGGGCAACTACTATGAGGGTATAAATTCGGGTCATGGGCGTTTATAAAATTTAGAAGAAGTTGTTCCCAATGAGGTCTCTACACGCAGGAAATAACATCCTTGCGGGAGGTTTTCCAGAGATGTATCTTCAGAAGCAACAAGTTGTCCGTTGATGTCATAAATTGCCATCTTGAACACTCGGATGAAACCTACAAAATCGGTCTTCCAGTAACCGATTCGGATGGTGTATTGGCCTGTACGGGTTAGCGGACAAGAGAGGTGACCATAGCTGAGGTCATAGAAGAGATCTTCGCTTTCCCAAGAGCCTGATCCTTCTTTAACGACCACAAAAGAGACGGCGTTCTGCTGGGTTGAGATGAGGAGTGTATTTCCGGCCAAGGAAGCCCTGAACTGATTCGGGTCGGTGGGGTCAGGCGTGCTTCCAGTAGGTCCGTCCAAAGGGGCATAAGCACCCTCGTACATGTGCAAAGGGATAGAGATCGTATCGGTGGCCGCGGAAGAAACGGCAGACACGAGAAGAAATACTATGAGCGGAAGCACTTTACGCATGATTGAAGGCAATGGACAAGAGGGTCTCGCGAAGCTGTTTGACACTGACGCCAAGATGTTTGGCAATCGTATATTTATCTTTTCCTATCCCACTCTCCGCGCGGAAGAGGATTTGTGCTATCTCCGCATAAGAGAAGCCAATCAGGACGAGTACACAAATACGGATCTCCCGCTCCGTGAGACCTTTCTGCTCCAATTTTCCGACGATGCCGGACAGACGTTCGTTGCAGATTTGAGAGAACTGCGCGTAGTCATTCCAATGCAGTTCATCGCGCAGAGAGGTTGATTTTCGAAGGGTTCGGCATTGCGTTTCAAGGGCGTTCGTGCGTGCTCTATGGCGCATGAACCACACGCCGAAGACAGTTGCCAAGACGAGCAGAACGGTGGAGAGAAGGAGCAGTATCTGCCGCGGCGTGAAGCGAGGAGAAGGAGGTGCTAAAGTACTTTGAGCCAGCCGGACAGCTTCCATCCATTCCGGGTCGTTACGTTCCAAAGAACGTTGGATATCCATGCGAGAGGAAGAGAGTGCGCGTATGTCGTCCGCGACCGCGGCTGAGTCACAATGCGAGAGGATAAAATAGACATCGTCCAGATAGCGCGGATTGTCGGTTTGTTGCAGCACTCTGCGCGCGTAAAGGAGGGCTGAGTCGTTATGAAAAAGGAACGTGTGCGCTTGCGCGCGAAGGATGTCGAGGTAGACAGAAAGAGAGGTGTCAAGGCGGCAGTAATAGAGCGTGGAGTCGTATTCGCCGGCATAAAGACACGCGGCGGCATGAGACTCCAGAATTTTGCTTTGCACAGGTGGCTCCGAACAAACAGAAAGCGCCGAAGCGATGAGGTCTAATGCCGCCTTTTTATCGGAGAGGACGGCTTTTTCCCATGCCATATTATTGAGCGCATAAGCCTGCGCGAGAGAGTCTTCGGCAAGCGCGAATTGCTTCAGAGATTTGGCATAGAGCGCATAAGCCGTCTCGTGTTGCTCGCAGATGCGGCACATAGTAGCCATGTTACTGAAAGAACGGCCGCGGATGATAAATTCGGAGGAACGGACGCGTGTGGCGGCAATGAAAGATCGCATCGCCTCAACGGGCTGATTCGCTTCGCGGAAGTGCTTTCCTTGCTGATAATAAGAGTCCGCCGTCTGCTTTGAGCAAGCGGTGAAGAGGGATAAAAAGAGGTATAGAGAGGCTATGTATAAAGACGAACGCACTATTTTTTCTTGAGGTGGAAATCCTGACGGACGACGGCAGTCTCCTTGTCAGCGCCCTTTTCTTTCTGATAAACAATATTGCTGATATGCGCCGAATCGGAAGCGTATTCTCCCGAAGGATCGACCACGATAATATCAATCTCCCGCGCGCCCATCCAACTATAGTCGCAATAGATACCTTCCTCGTTGGTGTAGGTCCGGGGCATGATAGGCTGCCCATGACTCTTGACCGTGACCTGCATTGCCTCCAGAGCACCTTCTTTCTCTGCGTCAACGGTACCCCACACCTCTAATTCCGTGTCCGGGGGGACACCGTACTTCACCATATTACAACTACTAAAGCCCAAAGCGGCTAATACGATGGTTAACAGCGCGTTAACAGATGTCAGAAATGTGCGTTTCATACCTTTTCCATTTTAGAGATTTCTTCCGCCTCTTTATGAAGCATTTCATCCAACTGCTTTTGGTCATGAATAGTGTCGCGACGGTCGGGTTCGTTCATCCAGCGATCGTCCGGAGGGGCAGGGGCATAGCAGGCAGCAAACGTGAACGCGACTCCTGTCAGTAGGCAGAGCTTGATACTCATCTTCAAAATGTAATCAATCATGTTTCGCATAACGGTACGGGATTAAAATTTGCTGCAAAGGTAGTGTGTTTTGACGAGATATACAAATTTTGGTGTTGGGAAATTTATTGGGATTTTATTTTGCGCTATGGTTCGGGCTCCTCTTCCGGGGGCATAGGAATACCGTAAAGTTCTTCGATGTCGTCCGACTGATAGCCGGTGCTGTCGTTCTCGGGCGGCGGGCCATACTTGCACTCCGGCGCTCTATGGCAGCTGCCTATCCCTAATGCGCCGAGTATAAGCACAATCAGGGCATTGATGCGTGTCAGAAATTTGGTTTTGAGCATGGTATTTAGTTTTTAGGGGTTTCTTCCGCTTCTTTTTGAAGCACTTCATCAACTTGCTCCTGATCCTCGACGAAAGCAGGATCGTCTTCGTAACGCGTAGGGGCAGGACCGTAACAAGCCGCAAAAGTGAACGCGACTCCGGTCAACAAGCAGAGCTTGATGCTCATCCGCAAAATCCGGTCGATGGTGTTTCGCATAATGGTACGTTTATAAAATTCGGGTACAAAGATACTACAAAATTTTGAAATATGCAAATTTATTTGCAAAAATCGCCGGAAGTTTCTTTTCGAAGGATAGCCCGGATGAAATTATCGATGCGGGCATAGATAGTAAAATTGCCGTCTTTGTCCTTGGGTGCGATTGGATCCGGCTTGCCTTTGAGTTGTTTGTAGAAACGGGCTTTGTAGGAGTCAAGGAGTGCTTGTTTCTCGGGCGGAAGGGGCGTCTTGTTCTTGAGGGCGTCAATGAACTCTTGCGCGAGGTGGGAAGCGTTACCGAAAGCGGTCATGTTAGCCC
>ODAJ011507801.1_pt1 | contig 19766 bp, 34 predicted proteins | sample 1539241 | NCBI WGS metagenome assembly ODAJ01 (sample SAMN02144231, study PRJEB22623) | gut metagenome | biome: sheep rumen | host: Ovis aries | place: New Zealand | reverse complement strand
TGTATTATTATTAAAGCACGCAAATATGTAACTAATTGATAATCAACGAATTAACGTACCTTTTAGATTTTGGATAATATAAAACGCTATAAATCAATAAGTTACGTTATTATATTAAAGTAATGTCAAGAAAAACGAAAAACGCATATAACGGCCGCTGTTGCGTTTTTGGGCTTGTTGTGGGGAATTTATCCACCGATAAAATTTTAAGCGATTGTGTGCGCACACGTAACTTTTGCTAACATTTGTTAATTGTGTACGCGCACAATGTTAAAAGGAATAGTGGTTTGGAATGTGTGTAAATATGACACGTTTATTTGTTTGGTGACATGATATTATATTATAATGTGTACTAATAACACTAATAATATAGACTACATAAATACATGTAAATAATACACTATATATGTACCATGATGCAAACAAATAATGCGGGAAAATGGGTATCAATAGAAAAGCCTATTGTGTGCGCACACAAATCATTTTGCTTTTCCTTTGGTATGAATTCACCAAACAACGTGGAAAAGCGCGGCAGCAGGCTTGCAAATAGCGTTAAATGGCCATTTTCGGAAATATGGCACTATATACGCGCCTGTATGTACTATATTCTATATATAAAAGGCCATGTTAAAAGTATTAAGTTAAAAAGTATTTAGGAATTACAAAGATTTTGTGTTGTGTGCGTACACACGTAAAAAAGTGTTTCATTTCGGGCTTTCAATTGTAAACAAACCTTTAATCGTCATGTTAAGAAACATTTATTTTGTTATTGTGTTCGCACACAAAGTTAAAAGTGTTTCATTCCGTTAAAAACATTTTTTTATTCCGTTTTTCCGTCGTACCTTTGCAAATGAAAAACGGATGAGGGCCGTTTCAAAAACCTCACACCGATTTAGGCTACAGAGGTAGCAACAAGCGAGGGATTTATTGAAACAACGTACACCGACGGCCTTTAATGGTGACGGTTAAAACGGCAACGGGTAACGATTAAGGTATCACATTGCGCGAATCACTAAGTAAGCAAAACATAAGAACGTGAAACGATAGCATTTGCAAAATATGTGCAATTCCGATAATACGGCCTTTTGTACGGCACGGAACACGTGAAAACGTGTATAAATAAAAGCGGGTGCAAAGTGTTTCCCGCAAGCGCGAAATATACGGCGGAATGAAATCCAAAGGGAAAAGGCGGATTTAAATGTAGTCAAGTTTAAAAATTACCTTTTCAATAATGATAGATTAGCAAAATAACACCACTTGAATAAATGCAAGTATAAACAAAGAAATCTACATTTTAGTTTTTAATCCACGTTTGACTATATAACAAACGGGAAACAATCAAATAAAGACGGGTGCAAATATACGGTGTTTGCGTTTCGCCGTCATTCCTTACGTTTTCGCCGTTGGTGACAACGGGAACAACACAACAAAGGAACAAACAAGCGACAACAAAAAAACATGATTTTGCACCCGCTTTTATAAGGCCGTTTAAATTGCATTGTAACACGGCTGCAACGTGTAACGGCCACAATTTTTTATTCACATGTTTAATTTAAATTTATAGGAGTTTAGTTTATGATTAAGAAATTCACGCTGTATCTGGGTCTGAATGACAAAGACAGCAAGCAGCAGGAAATCGCCACTGTTGAGGCTTACAAAATCGTTTCTAATTTGATTAGTGCTGACTTTGACGGAGGCACAATCTTTGAGGCAAAGGGCATTTACAAACACGAAGACGGCACTATTGTGACTGAGACCACTTTGCGCATTGAGTTACTCTTTGCAGAGCGCGAGCAAATCAAAACGCTGTGCACTACGCTTAAAAAGTTATTTAATCAGGAGTCTATTGCCGTGCAGGAAGAAGTTATAAATTCTGAGCTGTGGTAATTAAATAAAGAAAAAATAAAGATAGCAAATAAATCACATGTTTAATTAAATTTATAGGAGAAACAAGTTATGATTAAGATTAAGAACATCGAGAACGGCGAAATGATGCAGGTCTGGCAGACGGGTATTGACAAGGCATCAGGCCGCATTTATTGCAATGGTACACCAACGGCGAAGTACCTCGCGAAGTATCCACTTACAGCCACAGACGAAAAGATAGGCGAGGATACAGTCTTAACGCTTAACGACGGCTGGCAGGTCGTAAAAGGCCGCACTCAGAAGCCATCAAGTCCGAAGCCCGTGAAGCCTGTTGTTGCAACCGAGGAGACAATTGTGGCCGAGAATGCGGCCGAGGTACTTGAACCATTGACAAACAACGAGGCACCTGCTATCGAGGAGGCCGAGGTTATCGAGGAGACCGCAGTTGTCGAGGCTCCCGTTGAGAAGCCAAAGAAAAAGCGCACACCGAAGCCAGCCGCAAACACGGCAGGTGAGGTTACAAGTATTGACGGCATGAAGGCCGAGATGCTTGCAAAGTACGGCACAATGGGAGCGGACATCTTTGAGGCCGTTTGCAAGGTTGCAAAGATACAGCCGTCAAGTGTTGATGAGAAGGACGTGCAGCGTATTTGCGCAGACATGATAAAAGACATTAAGCCGCAGACCGCAGATTATGGCACAATCACAATCAACAATGAGACCCACAATGTGACGGGCAAAGTTACGGCAAAATTCAAGGCCATTTGTACCACTATTGCAAAGGGCTATCCTCTTTATATGTATGGCGATGCAGGCACGGGAAAATCGCATACCGCTAAACAAGTTGCCGAGGCTCTTGGTCTGGACTTTTACGAGTCGCAGCAGGTGTTGTTCGCACACGAGATGAAGGGTTATGGCGATGCAGGCGGCAACTTTGTACCGACACCATTCTTCAAGGCTTTCACAATGGGCGGCTTGTTCTTTCTTGATGAGATAGACGCATCACAGCCCGAGGCTCTTGTCGTATTAAATACAGCTATCGCTAACCGCCGCTTCGATTTTCCTGTCATTGGCAATGTCGAGGCTCATCCTAATTTCCGTGTAATCGCCGCAGGCAACACAAAGATGACAGGCGCAGATATTGAGTACACGGCTCGCAGCGTACAGGATGCAAGCACGAAAAACCGCTTTTTCTTTACTAATGTAGATTACACAAAGGAAATCGAGGACATGCTTGCAGGTGATGACATTTCAATCGCTAATTTCTGCCGTGACCTCAGACATGCAAAGACGGCAGCACAGATAACGCTTTGCGTATCATACCGCAGCATCCAAACTTTAGCCGACAAAGACATGCAAGAGGCATGGGGCTTGAAGGACTTGATTATGGGAGGTATTTTCAAGGAGTTGGAACTTGACGAAATACGCATACTTTACAACTACCTCGAAAACAAGTCTAACAAGTGGGCAAAGGCAATGGCCAGCCTGTTTGAGGAGGCTTAAATAAAAGACGTTTCAAGGCGTTTCAATTGTGGCAAGGGTACACAATACCACAGGCCACAATTAACGCCGACAGACGGCACGAGAACAACGAATAAAAGACAATTAAAACACGTTTAATATTATGGCACGGGAAATATATAAAAAATTCGAGTCTTTGTCTGCTTTTCATTCATACGTTGACAAAGGACAGACGCAGCCTAACTTTGTAGGCCACGAGGACAGCAAGCGTGAAAAATCATACTACAGCGATTTTTACGGCACAAAGACATATCAAGAGGCCGAGGACTTGTTGTTGAATGGTGATGAGAAAAACGCCAGCAAGATTGAAAAGGGAGGCGTGGCACGGGAGCGCAAAATGTTAAAACTTGATGCCAACCGCCGCAAATTATTCTGCGATGTTACGGGAGTCATGCCACATGTACCCAATTATATTGCAGGTGTGCCTACTACAATGGTAAACGCCCGAATGATACGGCAAAAACAAAAGGTTCTCAACCTTGTCTATAATGTCAGCGTAAATGGTTCAGTCGGTGCTAAGGACATGGAGGAGGTAGCCGTTAAGATGTTGACGGCCATTATGAGGTGCGAGGCAAATGGTGTACGCATCAACCTCTATGTCTGCGACATAAGCGAAAAGTCAGGCCAGATTATAGGTTGGCTTTTGCGTATCAAGTCAAGCGGACAGCACCTCGACGTTTTGAAGGCCGCTTATCCGTTGACAAATCCTGCAATGTTACGCCGCCATTCGTTTAGATTTACGGAAATATTGCCAGGTGTACGGAAGTCATTTGTCAATAGTTACGGGGCAGCGAATAGATGTGCAGACGGCCTTTTGAAGGCTTGTGGTGTACGCAATGCCAGAACGCTATCTTATTACACAATGAGGAGAAAAGATGTGAATGGTATTGTGGATATGATATTGGGAGGCAAATAACAATAGCCTCCATTTTCCGTGTTTAGGGTGCAGACGTGTTTCAAGGCACGACACAAAGGAGCGAGCCCTTTGCACCCGCAAATGATATGACGTTTTTTGTATAACTTAAATTATAGGAGATTTTAAAGATGACAAAGCAAGATTATTGCAAGCGAGTTAATTCGCTTATTAGTGAGACAATGATGGAATGTGCAGGCATTCAGTTGACAGGTGCAAACATGTGGCTCGGCCAGCGCATCCCTACGCCGTTCCATTATGGTGCTATCAGCGAGCGCTGTATGGAAAAACAATTGGCCGAGAACGGCAAAGAGCGCAAAACGACGTTTATGAGTGATTTGTCGGTCGGCGAGTGGTACGGATACAAGGGTCTTTTTGACACTATCAAGAATGCGATGAAGTCATGGAAAGATAACGAGGTATATATGGCCGAGTTTGTCCTGTGTGTTAATTGGAAAGCATGGGAGCATGATGCAAGAGGCAATGCAGGCTGGTGTCGCCTTTATAGTGTGTTGTACGCGAAGATACGCGATTTGGTGTATGACTATTATGAGGGCAATGACGAAAAGACGGCGTATGTGTGGCGGTATCTTGATTAATACTACCTATAAATAATATTTAAACGTGTTTCCGTGGCAGCTGACGCTATCCGTTTACTTTGGTGGCCACTTTATAAGGTAGAACTAAAAAGATTTATTATTATGGCTAAAAAATACGATTACGAAAAGATACTATCCGACTTTAACAACGAGTACGGGTACGTGACAATTGACATGAATATTGTGAAGCGTTTCGTGCGCAAATTCAAATGTACAAACATTCATCTTCTTTATGATTGGTGCGTGTCGCAAAACATACATCATGGAGTGCAAGAATAATGACGTAATAACAACGATTTAAAAATTTATAGGTATGTCGAGTTTTATTTTAGACAAAAAGGAATTTATCAAGGCCGCAGGCATCATGTGCGGAATTGAAGAAAGCAAGCGTGACAAACACCAGTATTTTATCGACAACGTTAAAAAGCGTTTCGAGGAATGTTACGAGTTAAACGTGGATAGCGTTAATGAGCAGTACGGCGACCATAACACGTATGATAACTGCGCGTATCAAAAGACCTTTGACGAATATCGGGCAAAAGGTATGCGGATATATAATAACATGTTGGAGGTTGACGGCATGAAGGTTGGCGTTAAATGGCTACGTCCTCGCATGTTAAAGTTTTTCCAGTGTGTGTTGTATCAAATCGAAAACGAGGAATGCGCGGATATTGTCGGGCATTTCTTTTTTGTGTGTATGTCGAAACTTGCTGAGGGTTCGTGTTCGGACATTGATGGCTGGTGGGGTGAAGTAGAACTATAACGAATAAAGGGCTATGACACAAGACGAGATACATGCGCTTTATGACGCAATGATGACGGCGGAGGCAAGTGGCGATTATGCTACGGCCTCACGCCTTTCTAAAAAGATATACGGATAAAACAAGTTTAATAAATTATATAGGTAGAACAATGAAACGTACATTTAATTATTTGGTTTGCTCGTTGGCTTTCTTGGTGGCCATCGTGTTTGTGCTTAGTGGGTCAATCCTTTGGACGTTGTGCGGCCTTGCTTGGTGCTTGATGCTTTACTTGTGGGGCGTGGTTTGTCCTCGATGGTGGAAGATGTTTTGGGTTTCTAATTTGAGAATTTTGGCACACTTTAATTGTCTTTAATACACTCGATTTTGAAACGCATATAATAATTATTATATATAAATTATTAAAAGGAACTTATTTTATGAAAGCGAAGGATATTTTGCGATGGATTATCAATGAAAGCATCGAAGGCGAGTATTTGAATACCATTGACGTGCCTAACGAGGGCGATGAATCATGGGAGCAAAATGAAACGTGGTGGCTTGAAACATTTGGCGGTTTGCCGCCTATGCCGATAGCTGCAGGCAAGTATCTATATTATTATGATAGCGCAATATGCGAGGCCATACATACAACTGAAAAGACTTTTGAACCTGATGCGCAGGTGGAATTGTCGGTTGAGGACGGCTTTGATTATATCTATCTTTACAAGTTGGAGGACTAAATTATGGAAATGAGTATTAAAACATTTGTTGAGCGTTTCAAGCGCGGAGACTTTAATTATTCATCAAGGAGAATACAATGCGAGGCAGGTTGGTACGACTGGTTCTGCAAAGATACTGCGCTTGCTGGTAAAACAAAGAAACTTGGTGCAAAGGTATGCAAGATTGCCGATAGTAAAAGATTTGACAAGGAAACGGCGTATGTATTCTTTAAGAATAACTGCCCGTGTGTCGGGCCTCTTTACGACCAGTTCTCTATTTGTGACATGGAAAGCGGTGACGTTCTGTTCTGCGTGCAACATCTTGAAAAAGGCAGTCACGGATGCAGTGCGGCACATTGGGAGTTGTATGACGCAAGCGTAGGTTTTTCCGAGCCTGTGGTCAATGGCTCTTGGAGAGAGGTAGAAAAGTATTTTAACAACTAAAAATAAGAATTTAAGAGTTATGGAATTGATTTTAGTTTTCGGTATTTTAGGAATGATTCTCACGGGCGACATCTTTAAGATGGGTGGCCGTTGAAAGTGAAAAAATGAAAGGAGACGATATATCATTTTTTCTCCTATAATTAAACGTGGGTCGGCGGTTTGAAGATTGTGACCATTGTAGCAAGGGTGGAACTTGCAACCGCCACAAGATTATGAATATTTAAAAGTTACTGAATTATGAAAGCAAATGACTATGTACCTCAAACGTATTACGAGGTTTATCACAACTATCCCGAGAAGAAAGTCGTAGGGCTTTATTACGTGGATGATGACGGCAACAAAGTTACGCCGCATAATCTTTACTTTAGTAGTGATATGCGCAAGTGTAACAATGACGAAACGCAAGTACATGGCCGTGCGTTTACGTGCGCTATGGGCAAGCACGGCACGACACTTTATCCCGTGTACCTACCCAATGGAAAACGTTATCGTAATGCGGACTTATGCGGCATTTCGGCACGTTACAAAGATAACATCATTAAAGACTATTATAACGGATAGGAGGACAAAACTATGGCTACAACAAAGAAGAATGATTTTAAGAAAATCAAGGATTTGTCAAACATTGTTGACCCCAAGAATGGCAAGACTCGTGTCGTTAGCCTTTGGGAATACAAGGGCAGAAAGTTCAGATTCGTGTTTGAAAACACCAACGGCACACCATGCGGATTTGACTACAAGCATTGCATTGACGTTTTCAGTGCCGATAACGACGAGTGGAAACATCTTGCAGACAAGAAAGATATTCTTGCTTTTGCAAAGTGCGAGATTAACTGCGTAGAATACTACGGCAACCCCTATACGCTGCGTAAGGCATCCAGCGATTTTACGGATGCTTGCATCGAATATTTGAAGGCATTGTATAACTAATCAATATCACGATATGGCACGTTTAGATTATGACATCGACAATTTCAGCGGCAACAACTGACGCGGCACAAGATACGACATTGCTGAGGAGGCGGTTGATAGGCTTTGCGAGGAAATGGAACGCAAGCCTTGGCTGTATTCAAACATCGAGGTAAAGGAAATTAATTAAATTTGGAGGACAAAACTATGAATACAATTAAGATTAACAAGATTGAAAGCAACGGCGACATCAAGTGTGTTGCAGAGTACGATGCCAAGTTCAGTGCAGAGTATTGCCTTATCCTCTATGTATGCCAATACATTATGCACTGCGACTACATGAATTTAGCCAATGTAAAGAAAGTGCGAGACAGAATATACTTCGGCAAGTCAAATCGTGCTGCATACTACGAAAAAGACAATGAAATATATTCCGCTATTGCACCGAAATGTAAAACGGCACTTGAAGGTGACTACGGCAGCAAGTACGACTACAAACCGAACTACATGAAATAAAAGTTAAAAGTGCCAATTTCGTTGGTCAATCCAAATAATCTTTGTATCTTTGCATACGTATATGACGCTTAACTCCTACTAAGCATCAACAAACTTAACAATGGTAACGAGTAAATCTGCGGAGGTAGGAGACCGCATTTTGAAAGTTACCTTTTGTTTTATACTTATGGAAGAAATATGGAAAGACATTAAAGGTTACGAAGGACTTTATCAAGTAAGTAACTTTGGAAGGGTTCGTAGTTTGGGACACGACAAATGGCACAAAGGAAAAGTCTTAAAACCTCATATTGATGGAAAAGGTTGTTATTTAATGGTTAATTTGCATAAAGAAAACAGAATGCAACATTTTAATATTCATCGTCTTGTTGCTTGTGCGTTTATACCTAATCCAAATAATTACCCATGTGTTAATCACAAAGACGAATGCAAAACAAATAATTGTGCCAACAACTTAGAATGGTGCGATTATAGTTACAATGCATTATACGGAGGTGCTCAATACAGAAATATAATAAATAGAACAAAAAATAATTCAAAAAATAGAGAATTACCTGTTTTAATGAAAAACCTCGAAGGAGAGATTATTAACAGGTTTAGGTCTTGTTATGATGCTGCAAGGCACTTATCTTTTGTAACAGGCAAAAAGGAGGAAGCAATCAGAGCAAACATCAAGCGGTGTTGTGTAAAAAGAAAAGACAACATAAACACCTTTGCTTATGGGTTTATTTTTGAATATGATGATAATTTAGAATTATAATATATGAATACTTATTGTACTTATTTGCGTGTCTCGACACAACGTCAGGGTGCGCAAGGTCTCGGTATTTCCGCTCAACGCGCAATGTGTGACAACTTTATCAAGCAAAACTCTGGTAAACACATACAAGAATTTATGGATGTTGAGAGTGGTACACATCGTGACAGAAAAGGACTTTGGGATGCTATAGATTATTGCAAGAAAAATAATTGCAGTTTGGTTATTGCGAAACTCGACCGATTGGCGCGAGACGTAGAATTTACATTCAAGGTACTAAACACTGGTATTGATATACATTTTACTGATATGCCAGTCGTAAACTCGATGATACTTGGTGTATTTGCCGCCGTTGCGCAATACGAGCGTGAGATGGTATCAACGAGAACAAAGCAAGCCCTTGATGCAAAAAAGGCTCGCGGTGAAAAAACAGGCGGTGCATCGGATGCTTGGATTGAATCATTCAATAAGAAATCAAAAGAGCAGATAGATAAAGAATACATGATAAAAGGAAAGATGAAAAACGAAAGATACCTTGAAAGTAAAGATGTAAAGGTATTTTTGAAAATAATAAAGAATGTGTTTCCTGATGCTTGCAAAAATGATGACGCAAGGGATTGGGAATGGAGCAATGTAACAACTCGTGGTGATTATCGCAGGCAAATTCTTGATTTAATGAAGACACATAAGGAACTTGACGAAAGCGGCACATTGTTTGCACGTTGGGATTTTTCGGATTTGTCATCGGAAAAGTTACGTGTGCGCCTTTGTGGTAACATTCAAAATGTGAGGAAATCTTTGGAATATAACAAAAAGATAAAAGACAATGGAAACAAAGAAACTGAGGGTTGATATTTCGGAAATTGACTTTTCTAAACCTCGCGTACGCTACAAAGGTCGTGTGCAAGACAAATGCGGCCTTTCCTATTTGATTCATGAAGTTGCGTTTATGACAGGCAACGATTCGTGGCCGTTGTATTCCGATATTTATTGGGATAGTGCTAAATATGACGATTTAAAGAATTTCTTACTAAAATGGATTGATAAGTATTTTGCAAAGATTAAAAACAAGTAAAAGTATTATGGCAAATGTAAATGAAAATGCACAGAGTGCAAAAAGCCAGTGCGACATGATTGCGGCTTGGCTTGAACGAGGTTTCAGTATTACAAGTCTTGAGGCATTAAACATGTTTGGATGCCTACGCCTTGCATCGAGGATTTGCGACTTGAAAGAGCGTGGCTTGAATATCGGCAAAAAAATTATCACGCTGCCAAACAAAAAGCGCGTGTGTGAGTATTTCTTGGTTAAACAATAAAACGAAACGATTATGGAGACAAAAGTTTGTAGATGTTGTGGTAAGGAATTGCCTATAACCGAATTTGGGTGCGGCAAAGCTCATGGTAAAGAATTTGTGTTGTCGATTTGTAAAACGTGTATGAGCACAAAGCAATCAGAAGGACACAAAAGACGTAAAGAGAAACAAGCCATAAGTCACGAAGAGGAAATTGTGCAAGCAAAAACAATGCGCTTGAAAGATTTTACACCGCGTGAACTTATGCAAGAACTAAAGCGTCGTGGTTACGAATTTGAAATGACTTACACTGAAGTACATAGAATTTCGTCAAAAACGATTTAAACGCTTTCTAACGGCATTTCTTTCTTGTTGTGGGATAATTACCCACCAAAGCAAAGAAACGCTTTCTACGGGCTTAAAAACAACGTTAAATCAAATGTTTTGTTTATTTATGGAAAACAAAGTAAATCAAGTAACGGCATTTATGCTGTATATCTACAATCGTTGGAATATTCAAGAAGCACGTGATTTGTTCGGCAACAACCTTGGTGAGCATATATTTAGTAAATACCTACATAACCGCAAAGGTCTTGGTGAGTTGTTTTGGTATTCTGAACTTGACACTGATTGTAGGCGTAAAATTGTGGAAAGGGCAGTAGAGATTTATGGTAAGGAATCATTAAACAAATAAAAATTTGGAGGACATCAAAATGAAAAGAGTAAAATTCACAAACAAAGCGAAGAATGAATCAAAGGTGTATTTGGTTGGCAATGTCGGCCAATACGTGTTTGCATGTGTGAACAACGTCAAAGAAACGAATGACGCAATACGTTGGTGCAACACGCACAAGGTAGGCGAAAAATTCGATTGTAACGAATACACGTTGGAAATAATCGAGGAGTAATGCATATGGCCTACGTGTTAGATGATTTCCAATTGGAAAGGATTTGTGACCGTTCTCCCGATTGTGGATGCAATTGTATGAAATGCGAGGCTTTCGCGGCCAATCAACGTTTCCACAATGGCGACCACGATGACGAGGATGATGATGACGATTATTAGACTTATGGGAACATTACTTTTGATTTGCTTTATCATTTGGGGCATCGGACGCATTTACAAGCAATGGTGAAAATAAAAAAAGAGGCCATTTGTCTTTGCAAAAGACTTAATTATGATTTTCTTTTTTATTTTCAATAATCTTATTGTCTATATATATTATATACTTAGTAATAGGGATAAGATTTTGGAACACCTATTGTAAGAAATTGGAACGGTTCAATGTAAGAAAATGGAACACTTTGTAAGATTTTGGAACACTTTGTAAGAAAATGGAACACCTACCATTTTCGTAAATTGTGTTAAATACTTGCGAAATGTTTTGTGGTGCTAATATTTATATGTACTTTTGCAAGTGGTAAGGGATAGGACGGAAGTCATGAGCCATCCGAAAAGACCATTTTTCCGCTTATTTGGGTTTTCCCTTTTCCACTTTTTAAAATAGCGGTTGAACATATAAATAAGCGGAATATGAAAAGATTGATTTATTACAAGAGGCTTTTTGCCTACCGACAACAACAAAGTGCAAGCGAAAGGATAGTTTATTCTTTCTTGATTTATAATGCCATTTGTGAAAGGGATGACGTTTGGGATAAGGAAACGGGCAAATACAATCAAGACGTAGTGCAAAGTTTTGATGACTACCTTCAAATTCCTATCTACTTTCTGAATGAGCGTCACGAGGTAAAAGTAAATGCGTTGGCCAAACAATTAGGATTGGGTAAGGCCACCATTTCACGAATAATTGAAAAGTTCAAGACGAATGGCATTATATTGCACGGGAGATACATACGACATGATGGAATTTTTAAAGATGGGTATTTCACTTTGTCAACAAACGAAAAGTTGAGTGGTGAATTACTTATTTTTTATTCATGGCTTTTGGACTTGACAAAGGAAAAAGAAACAAAGGCAATATATTCCAGCATGATACGTTTAGGCGAACTTTACAATGGCAAGATGGAAGAAATACGCGATTACTTGCAAAGGTTGAAGAAACTTGGGCTTGTGGAACGCGACGAATATAAAAGACTAATATTAAAGTGATATGAACTATACGATTTTTACCGACGGCGCATATTCACAAAAGAACGATGAAGGCGCATTTGCATTTGTCATCGTCAAAGATAATGTCGAAATCATGCGCAAGGCTTACAAGATTTGCAAGGAATCAAATAACCGAGCGGAATTGAAAGCCATTATTGCTGCGGTACACAAATTGCCGCAAGATGCTACAAGGGTGCAAATCATTTCAGACTCGATGTATGCACTTAACACTCTAAAAGGTAATTGGAGTCGCAATGCCAACTTGGATTTATTCGAGGCATGGGATAATGTGCTTGCAAAACGCGAGTGCCTTGACATCGAATTTCTTTGGGTCAAAGGTCATAGCGGCGACTTTTACAATGAACTTTGCGATAGCCTTTGCACAAGTGCTATGGGGTATGATGCAAATAAAGAATACGAACGTTACAAAAAGATTTAAGTTATGACACAAGAAGAAAAAGCAAAAGCCTATGACGAGGCTCTTGAAAAAGCTAATGCTTTATATAAAACAGCAGAACCTATGAGTGGTTGCAATGTTATCCTTGAAACTCTTTTCCCTGAACTTAAAGAGAGCGAAGATGAAAAAATGAGAAAAACGCTAATTGCATATCTCAAAAAGTTTTCTGAAACTGACAGCCTTGAGCCGGCGGAAATAAACCTAAAAAAATACATTGCTTGGCTTGAAAAACAAGGTGAAGAAAGGAAGATAACCCATGAAGAAATATGCAAATCTTATGGTATACCAGATATAGGAGAATTTTCTGATGGATACCACACATTCAACGGCCTATATAAACAACGAATGATTTTGTTTGCCGTCTTAGTTAAGACCTATAAGGATAGGGCTTGGAAATCATGGAAACATGAAGATGGATTGGATTGCTTTGGTGGAGGTTGGTTCATTGTAGGAATTGACACTCCTGCTGGTACATACACCTATCATTACGAGGCTAAAGATTGGGATAGATTTGATTGCCGGATTCTTGAAAAAGCAAAGCATTGGGATGGGCATGATGAGTCTGATGTAGAAAGATTATTCTCTTTGGTTAGTAATGCCAATAAAGACGAAGTAATAAGATGCCTAATTAACGGAATGAAGTTCTATTATGAGGATAATGAAGAAGCAACTTGGGGGACAGATAAGTTCTCGATGAAAGTAAAAGATATTCTTGCTTGGCTTGAAAAACAAGGTAGGCAAAAGTCTGTATGGCATAATGAAGATGAAGAACCACAAAGAGATAGTCTTATCCTTCTCATTATGCAAAGTGGAACTCCTATTGTTGCTAAAATAATAGAACCTAATCACACATTTAATCATGGAGAAAGATGGGCTTATATTGATGACTTGCTTGAAAAGCAAGGTGAGCATACAGATAAGATTGAACCGAAGTTCCATGAAGGAGATTGGGTTGTTAGTGATAAAAACAACGTTGTTCGGATTAAGTCAATAGATAGTAATTATTATGTATTGGAAAATACAATGAGATTTACTATTGACTATGTAGATAAATGTTGGCATCTTTGGTCCATCCAAGATGCAAAGGATGGTGATGTGCTTTATTCTCCTTGCCTCAAATTATTATGGATTTTCAAAAGCAAGGATACCGTATATTGTGGTTGTAATCTCAATTATAATGATGGTGCATTTAGTGGAGAGGGGTATATTGAAAGACCTACAGATGCAATTCCAGCCACCAAAAAGCAACGTGACACTCTTATGAAAGCTATTGCTGATGCAGGATATACATTTGATTTTGAAAAGAAAGAATTAAAGTTGCTTATAACTAATGGTGGCGATTTTGATGAAAAAAATTGCGAGCAAAAGCATTCTATTGACATTAATAAAATGGTTGACGATTATGCAAATAGTTCTGAATGTGGTAATGAGGAATTTGGTAAACCTGTTCCCTGTATGATAAGAGCATATAGACAAGGCTTAAATGATGCTATTGGGAAAGTTGTGCGGAATCCTGCTTGGAGCGAAGAGGATGAAGATTTCTTTAATGATACTATTGCTTTTCTTGAAGATGCAAGAGATTGTAGGCAAAACGCATTAGATTGCATTGATTGGCTCAAATCCCTCAAAGATAGATACACTTGGAAGCCGAGTGATGAGCAGATTACAGCACTTAGTGACATAAATCTTACTGGATGTATATCTTATGCAGGACAAGGACAAGAATTGATTAATTTGTATAACGACTTAAAGAAACTAAAAGGATAAAGTTATGATTTACTATCATCACGAGCAAAAAGAAAAGATGCTATCCAATCCTTGCAATAAGAAATTGGATGCCGTATTGCAAAAGAATTTCCCCGAAAACGACAAATGGGGTGCTTGCATCATCTTTGACCAAAGGGGATTTGCCGACACGATAGAAATAAACAAACTATCAGAGGTAACGCAAAAAGGAGAAACATGGACGCATTACGCTACGATAGGGATTTATAAAAGTCATCAAGAAAGCGAGGACGAATATTGTGAGGTCTATTCACAATTCAACGGCAAAGACGAAAACGAGTTGTGTGTGTTCAAATACTACTCGCGTTTCGCCGACGCTTGCCGTTGTGTTTCTACTGGCGCATTTCGCAAATTAACTCCAATTTTAAAATACTAAAGATTATGAAAAAGAGATTACGTTATTACTTGCCGATTATTAGCGGCGTTACGATTCAAAAGATTGCAGTCGTTCTTTGTATTATCGTCGCAATGTTCCGTTATTTTACGGGCGACGTTGACCGTGCTACGTTTTGGATGATTTGTGGTATGTTCAACTATCTTTGCTATAAGTTATGACAACCACATTCAACAACTATCTTTGCCACACAAATACGTGGTTTTGGGGTACGTCCATTGACATAGTTCACAAAAAGGGTATCGGAATTATCTGCGTGAAACTTGACGATGACTACCCCTCTACCGCTTTCATTTGCGACCTATCCGTGTTTGAATTGAACCGCAAGCAAGGCATTGGCCGCGAACTTATGAAATCCGCTTTGGCGGTGGCAAGGAAACACGGTAAATCGTATGCCGAGTTATATGTCGATAAAGAAAAAGATTGGCTTGTGGCTTGGTATTCCTCTTTGGGTTTTGAAATCGTAAAGATTGACGCACACGAATACACTATGCTTAAACATTTAGACGATGACAAAGATGAAATTAAACAATATTTAGCAAAAGAAATGGCAAAAAGTTAAAAGTGTTAATATTTTGGTATATTACAAATATTTGTTGTACCTTTGCAACAAATTCAAGACGCATGGATAAGAATATAGTAATGTTAGAAGGCGTTATCGGTGACGATTACAAGTACGGTAAGACGCAAGACGGAAAAGAATACGCTACTTTTTCGCTTTGCATCAATTCGTACATGAAAGAGTTTGCCGATTCAACCGAAAGGACACACTCACAAACGTACATTCGCATCTTCGTTTTCGATAAGAAACAAGTTGCCTATCTACAAAAAGTTAAGGCACGGCGCGGACAACGTGCATCCGTCTTTGGACGTCTTACATCTGTAAAGAACGAATATAGAGGCAATAGTTTTATTACAAACAACGTTACATGCCGCGACGTGACAATCATCAAGAACAAAAAAGAAAAAGACGATAAAAATGAGCAAAAAGAAAGTTTACATTAGTTTGCCGATTAGCGGTTATGACTTGGACGAAAGAAAGGAAACGGCCTTGGCTATGGAAGTGAAACTACGTGGACGTGGCTACGACGTTTTCAATCCTTTTAATAATGGATTGCCAGACGAATCATCAACGTGTGAACACATGAAAGCAGATATAAAGGCATTGCTTGATTGTGACGTTATCATGTTTATGCACAACTTTAATAAATAAGCAGGTTGCCACACTGAATTATGTGTTGCTATGGCTTGTGGTATGGAAATATGGTTTGAAGATTTACAAGCACCACAAAAGATTTAATTATTATGGAAGAAGTAAAAGATTACAAAAACGAAATTGCAGCAACCCGTGTTGGTTGCCTTGGCTCGTCGGACGGTAAGATGCTTTCGCAAATTGCCGCGTTAGGAACTATCCCCAAATCCGCTTATAAGCGTTTGGCCGTCGTTAAGGGATTGATACCACAAGTTGAAATCCCGAAGAATGCCGCCATTCAGGCTGGTGACGATTTGGAAATGATTGTCTATTCACATCTAAAGGCACAAGACCCACGATATGAAAGCAATCCTCTTTGGGTAAGCGAGAAATATTCCACAAAGAATTGCAAGTTGATTTCACACCCAGACTTGGTTTTGCAAGACGATGCCAGCAAGGTGTTGAACGTCTATGAGGTTAAGACTACGAAGTACACGTTTGAACAAACACGTCAAAACTACGAGTCACAACTTTTCATTCACAACCTACTTGCAACGGAACGTGCAAAGAAACTTGGTAGCGATTGGAAGGTTAAAGTGTTCTTGGTACACTATTCTACCGACGGCCTCGACCTTGAAAACGGTATCGAATTTGACCCGTCACGCCTTACCGTGCATCAAGTGTACTTTTCCACTATGTACTTTGATGTCATGCGTGGTATGAACCTTGTAAACGATTTCTTGGAAACGTTCACGGAATATTACGAGGGCGACGAAATAGATGCCAACTTGTTGCCCGAAAAGGTGAGAAACCAAATGACCGACATGGCCACAGTTCTTGCCGAAATAAAGCAACGCGAAACAAAGATTGAGGAGTTCAAGAAAAGGCTTTACGATTTCATGCTTGAACATGATATAAAGTCTATCAAGAATGAATATTTCTCAATCGTCGCAGTCGCGCCGTCGGAAAGCAAGTCATTCGACGCTAAACGCTACGTGGAGGACTTGATAAAGCAATATCCGCGTAAGTCTAAGAAGATTATTGAAAAGTACACCAAGACGCAAAAGCGAAAAGGCTATTGCCAAATCAAGGTTAAGAGCTAAAAATAATATATTGTCTAACATTTTAAAGAAAGTAAAATCATGGCAGACGAAAAGAAACCTACGGGCTTGAAATTGTTCAACCAGACAATCACAAACCCATCTACACAAAAGTATCTTTCCGACGTTCTCGGTGAACGCAAAGGCTCTTTTGTAAACAACTTGACCGCTCTTGTGGCTAACAACGTTATGTTGCAAGAATGTGAACCTTACACGCTGATGTTCGCGGCTATGAAAGCAACGGCATTGAACTTGCCGCTTGACAATTCTCTCGGCTTCGCATACGTATTGCCGTACAAAGACAACAAGCGCGGCATTACGGTTGCGCAATTCCAGCTCGGATATAAAGCCTTCAAACAACTTGCATTGCGTAGCGGACAATTCAGTAAGATACCTAACGCAACGGACGTTAAGGAGGGTGAACTTGTAAAGCGCGACCGTCTTACTGGTGATTGTGTATTCAAGTTTGAGGAAGATGACGAAAAGCGTGCGAAACTGCCGACCATCGGATATGTGTCTTTCTTTAAGTTGATGAACGGCGCGGAGTCTGTGTTCTATATGTCTAAGATGGAAATGGAACAGCACGCATCGCGCTATTCGCAGACTTATCGCTCGACAAACCCAAAGGTAAAGGCAGCATCGAGGTGGTCAACGGACTTCCTTACGATGGCACTAAAAACGGTCATTAAACTGAACCTTTCAAAGAACGCCCCTCTTTCCGTTGAACTTGCCGACGCATTGAAAGCCGACCAAAGCATACAGTTCGAGCGAAACAAGTATGATTACTTGGATAACGACAACTCCGATGTTGACATGCAAAAAGCGCAGGAACTTGCCGCTAAGTTTGCCGACTATCAAGACGTTACCGACCATCAGGACGGTGAAGGAACTATTTCTAACGAAAATCAGTAAGCGTATGTCACATGGACTAACATTCTTGCACTCGCACAGTGGCTTGGAGCGCAATTTGCGTTTTCCCAAGCACATTGTGCTTGTTGACGCTAAATACGAATACATGTTTGATGGTGAAACATGCGTACCATTTAGGCATAATGGCGTTAATTATATTAAAGTAAGCACATTGTCTTTTGTAAATAAAGGCGGTGTATTCAAAAACCTTTTATCTTAAAACAACAAAATAGTTATGAAAAAGTTATTATTATGGTGGAGAAACTACCAAAAAGAAAAGAAAAACAAATATTTAAAAGACTGCGCATGTAGATGTTATAATGTAAGTGTTTTTTGTGATGAATTATGGCTTGTTCACAATGACTTTCCAGTTTGCCCTATGAGAATGTTCACGGATGGAGATAATCCAAGCGATATTGTTACTACTTTGCGCGAATGGTATGTTTTAAGAAATAAAAAAGAATAATATGCCTACACATATATATTGCAAAGGTGACGAATGTTCGGTAAAGCATACTTGCCTACGCTACACAGGGCGCAATAGTGTTACATCTTGTGTTGGCGGTTATTCCGTCATCCGCAAGTGTACCCTACAAAAGCGTTATATACAAGACGAAAGCCGCGTTAACCAAGATAGTAAACGAAACAAATAATTAAGAAAGAATTATGTCAAACGTTAGAATTACAAAAGACATGGCCAAAAACGCAGCATCAAAAATGCGTCAGGCCAAGTATAGCGAAAAGATTAAGGAAAAACAAGAAGAACTAAAGAAATTGGTTTTTGACCTTATCGACCGCTATGTACCGAAAGACGTAGTAAAAGCGTTTAACGGTAACAAAGATTGGTATTCAAAGCATTCACGTATCGGTTTTCATGCTATCAATGGTGGTAGCGGTAGTTATACAGAAGTGTATTTGAAAGACAATACGCCGTTGCCACCTCTTAAAACAATTAGCGTTAGTGCGGATGACTACGTGGCAATCACACGTTTACAAAAAGACATAAGCAGATACGAAAGCGACGGATATATTTTGTATGACAAACTTGTAACCGTTTTTGTTGATTTGGCTTACGAAAAACGTATTCGTGAACAATTCCCACAGGCAGTAGAATATTTCGATTTCGGAAACCCTGAAACGGCTATTGCGCCATCAGTAAAAAGTATCGTCGAACAATTTAATTTGCCAGTTTAATTATGGAAGCAAAAGAATTGATGATTGGGGATTGGGTCGAATGTGTTGACTCTACCCATAAGAAAAAAGTATATGCACAAATTGACGCAATAGAAGAAGGCCAAACTTGCATATTGGTAAGAATTGATAATTGTAATTGGTTCTTGGATATATCTTTCATCAAACCAATACCTCTTACACGTGAAATCCTTGAAAAGAACGGTTGGATTTACAACAACGAAGAAGAGAAGTTCTTTCCACAAACGTGGGTTGGTGGTGGATTGATGCTACAGGGTGCAGGCGATTGTGGCTATTGCATTGTTGTCACTTCTGACTATGACGATGAAGATACCAATGACACTCCGTTTAT
>ODAJ012168820.1_pt1 | contig 19776 bp, 20 predicted proteins | sample 1539241 | NCBI WGS metagenome assembly ODAJ01 (sample SAMN02144231, study PRJEB22623) | gut metagenome | biome: sheep rumen | host: Ovis aries | place: New Zealand | reverse complement strand
GGATTTCAAGTCCACCGGCGTCAAGAACGGCAAACGTACCTTTGACTGGCCCTGCATCATTCGTGCCATCAACACCACCGATGTCATGGAGGTTACAGTCGAGCATCTGCCCGACGAGCTGATCGACCACCTTGTACAGCGCATCATCAGCGAGGTCCCCGGCATCAACCGCGTCCTCTATGATTTCACTCCCAAGCCCCCGGCAACCGTGGAGTACGAATAATTAAGAGTGCCAGGGAAATGGCTTAAAATAAGGGCTTTCGAGGACTCAAGGGTCGATTTGATAACAAAATGATAACATTTGCAATTCTGCTTTTATTCTGAGTTGCCTGAAGGCTTGCGGGTTTTTCCCGCAAGCAGCCGGCAACAAATCAGAAGAAATAACAAGAGCAGGGTCTGTCTGAACTATGAAAGGTTCGGATAGATCCTGCTCTTTTTTGTTTGTCTGAAAACACATATGGCTACGATGCACATCACAGGGACACGAAAGGAGAATCAGAGAAACCTTTCCGGCGGCACCTTGGCCGTGAGTACGGAGGTTCCGTCGTTGGGGAAGTTATAACGCCAGTGGTCATACTCTTCCTTTGTGATCCTGCCATGTATGTATTTCTCCTTCATGGCGTACCAGTCATCCAGGTAATTCCAAAGATTGGTTCCGGGCTGTGTGACGAACTTGTCCAGATGCAGACATGTGACATCATCAATGCGGTCGATAGTAAGACCGTAAATGTCCTCCAGGGCAAAAAGGGTATGGAGCAGGCCCTTGTATGTATCAATCTCCGGGACAGTCAGCGCTTCTGGGACAACGCCGAAGACATCCGCCATGGACTGGGTCAGCTCTGCCTTAGGCTTACGGGAATTGTTTTCATATTGGGCGATTCGGACATCTGCCCCTTTTGCATCAAACCCCAGTAGCTGCCCCAGTGCACTCATGGTCAGATTGCAGCGCCTTCGAAAAAAGTTGATTCGTTCTCCGATTGCCATGATGATTCCTCCTTCTTTGGACGGTCGTCCAACTATCAAGAAGTATATCAGAAATGCTTAGTATACACAACATTTAATTAAATAATTTTATTTAGTAAATCGTGTCAGGGATACTTGACACTAAATAAATATGTATAGTATACTCCGAATTAGAAATACTAAGCCAATATACTTAGCAACCGGAAATACATAACCAAATAGCCATCCGGACAGAGATAAACCGCCAGGACCTTTCGAGAAGAAAGCGAGCGTCTTTGGGGACGACACAGCACCGAACAGGGGATTTGCCTGTCAGGAAACTGATCCGGGAAGAATGGCATGCAGCACATTACAACTACAAAGACGAAAGGAAGAAATGAATGACTGAAAGAATGTTTATGAAAGCGGATGAGGTTGCTGAGGTATTGGAGGTATCAAAGCCGTATGCCTACAAGCTGATCCGGCAGATGAACAAGGAACTGAAAGCAAAAGGGTGTCTGGTGATTGCAGGAAGGGTAGACCGCAGATACTTCTACGACAATTTCTATGGAAACAGAGAGAATGGGCGAAAGGAGGGGGCAAATGCCGGCTTATAAAGACAAAAACGGTACGTGGTATGCGATGGTCCGTTATACGGACTGGCGCGGCGAAAAGAAGCAGAAATGCCAAAGAGGTTTTGAAACCAGAAGGGACGCTTTGGCCTGAGAAGCTCAGTTCAAGCTGCAGAAACGGGCGGATATCGACATGACGCTGGAAAGCTTTTATGAGCTTTATAAGGAAGATATCAAGCCGCGGCTGAAAGAGAACACCTGGATCACGAAGGAAAGCATTATCGAAGGCAAGATCCTCCCCTATCTGGGCAAACGTAAGCTTTCCGAGATCACGGCCAAAGACATCGTCGACTGGCAGAATGCCGTGATGCAGCTGCCGGGGACCGGCGGAAAGCCACTGTCTCCGACCTTCATGAAGTCGATCCATGCACAGCTCTCTGCCATGTTTAACCATGCCATCCGTTATTATCAGCTGCCGGTCAATCCGGCTCGCATCGCAGGCAGCATCGGCAAGGAAGAATTCAAGGAAATGAAATTCTGGACGAAGGAAGAGTATCTGAAATTCGCTGAAGTCATGATGGAGAAGCCCATCTATTATTACGCTTTTGAGGTACTCTACTGGACCGGTATCCGGGAGGGCGAGCTGCTGGCTTTGACACCGGAGGATTTTGATTTCGATAAGAGAACGCTTCGGATCAATAAATCATATCAGAGGCTTCGCGGCAGGGATATCATCACAACTCCGAAAACGGACGCCGGCGTGCGGATGATTGCGATCCCGGATTTCCTCTGTGAGGAAATGAAGGATTGTCTGAAACTGTACTATGATATCCAGTCGTCGGACCGGATCTTCCCTATGACGAAATATGGTCTCTGCAGGAACATGGAATCCGGAAGCAAGGCCGCCAGTGTCAAGAGGATCCGCATTCATGACCTTCGGCATTCCCATGTATCGCTTTTGATCAACCAGGGGTTCAGCGCTTTTGAGATCGGAAAGCGGGTCGGACACAGCAGTGAAAAGGTCACCTACCGTTATGCGCATCTGTTCCCGAATAAACAGACGGACATGGCAGAGTTTCTGGAGAACCAGCGCATGACGGAACCTGACAAAGTTCAGAAAAACGCTATGAATCATGATAACTGCACGAGTGATGTGGAAGGAGGAAAAAAGAATGTCAGCTAAAAATATGGACAGACAGGGAAGATGGAGGTCGGTGACGGTAGCTTTTCGTGTATCTCCTGAGGAGGATATGCTCATTGAATCAGCGGTGAGGGTGTCCGGCTTAACCAAACAGGACTATATCATCAGGAAACTTACGAATCGGGATGTTGTTGTCCAGGGGAATCCGAAAGTTTATCGCGGGCTCTTGCTGGAGATGCGGGCAATCCAGGACGAACTGAGACGGATTGCTGACGGGCAGACGGCAAGTGAAGATCTCTTAACCCGAATTGACCTTATCTCTACTGTCATGGTCGGGATGCAGACGGAAGATATCAGCTTATGAGAAAGGAAAAATGTGTATGGATCAGAAAAGAATAACGACTGCTCCGGAACCGGCTGTTGGCGCAGCCGCAGAGCAATCGTCATCAAATATGTATGCTCAAAGTATAATTGATCGGACGCCGGAAATCAATGAAAATGCCAGTAATTGCATGGGCTTTTACGATGATAATTCGATTCACGGTAAGAATAAGGACAGTAAGGAAGCCGGCTGGTATGATGAACCAGATCAGGAATTCAAATTGAGGATCATAAGGCAGATGGCGGATCCGTCCTATCTCCCGACAATCAGTATGACGCAGCTCTATGATCAGGTGTACCGTGCAAGGCCTCCGCTGATCGAAAACCTGCTTTATCCGGGCACCTACCTTTTCGTAGGTGCCCCGAAGCTGGGCAAGAGCTTCCTGATGCTGCAGATCGCCTACCATGTGGCGGCAGGGATCCCGCTGTGGGAGTACTCTGTCCGGCAGAGTACAGTGCTGTATCTGGCACTGGAGGATGACCCCAGGCGGCTCCAGGAGCGACTGTACCGGTTGTTTGGCACTGAGTGCACAGACAGGCTGCATCTTGCCACGAGGGCAGATTCCCTGGACGGAAGTCTCCTCGGGCAGATGCGGAGATTTCTGTCAGAACGGCCGGATACCGGGCTGGTCATCATCGATACACTGCAGAAGATCCGGGCAAATGCCGATGACCGGTACAGCTATGCCAATGACTATGAGGTGATCGTAAAGCTCAAGGACTTTGCGGACCAGGCCGGCATTTGCCTGCTCCTTGTACACCATACGAGGAAGCAGCAGGCCGATGATAAGTTTGAGATGATCTCCGGCACGAACGGGCTCCTTGGCGCGGCGGACGGAGCGTTCCTTCTCCATAAGGAGAGACGCATCAGCTGCGAGGCAGTGCTCGATGTTTCCGGCAGGGACCAGCCTGACCAGAGCCTGCATCTGAACCGGAATCCGGAAATGCTTCTGTGGGAGCTTGAGACAGCGGATACACAGGTGCTCTCTGTGAGACCAGAGCCGCTTCTGGAAGCCGTTGCCGAACTGGTATCCATTGAGACTCCGGACTGGTCCGGGACAGCGACAGAGCTTGCCGGGGCACTTCACACGGAGCTGCCGCCCAACAAGCTGACCATGAAGCTGGGGATCAATGCTTCCAGGCTGTTTCATGAATACGGCATTACCTTTGAAAAAACACGGAACCGGGTCAACCGGCAGATCATACTCCATCGTGATGTGACCGAAGCGTGACGGTTGTGACGATGGTGACGATAGATTTAAGAGCAGGCTGGTCTCAAAATGACCGTCACGACCGTCACCATTGTCACGGGACAGGTATGGAAACGGGAAAAATCAAGTTACCAAAATGAGAACTTGAAAAAACAGATATTGATATTATCAGGCACCACTTCAAGTGATACTTTTTAACACTTGAAAATCGGAAAGGAACTGAAATGAGTACTATAAGAAAAAGACAGTTTCTCCTGAAACTGACCGATCATGAATACGAAATGATACAGCAGAAAATGCAGCAGTGCGGCATCCGCAACATGAGCGCCTACATTCGCAAGATGGCGATCGACGGCCTCGTGGTAAATCTGGATATGCCCGCCTTCCGGGAAATGCTGAAGCTTGCGAACAGGACCGCCGCGAATGTGAACCAGATCGCGGTGCGCTACAATACAACCGGCGGGATATCCCGGGAGGATCTTACAGAACTGCGGGACGGATACCAGGGACAGGCAGAGCAGATCAAAAAGATGGTCTCAGAGGTCATCACTCTGAAATCCATCAGGAGGACATGACATGGCAACAACAAGGATCATGCCGATGCATATGAACCGCGGGAAAACACTTCTGCAGTCGCTTGGCGCAAGGACGGGTTATGTGATGAATCCGGACAAGACGGACGGCGGGCTCCTGGTCAGTTCCTATGAATGCGATCCCGCCTCCGCCGAGGTGGATTTCCTGCTATCCAAGCAGCAGTATCAGATGATCACTGGGCGGCAGCCAAAGCATGGAAAAGATGTGATCGCCTATCATGTCCGCCAGGCCTTCTATCCGGGAGAGATCAAGCCGGAGGAAGCCAATCGGATCGGCTACGAGCTTGCCATGCAGTTTACTGGCGGCAGACATCAGTTCATCGTGGCGACCCATATCGACAAGGCCCATGTGCATAATCATGTGATCATCAATTCGACGACTCTGGATTGCACCCATAAGTTCAATAACGTCAAGGATTCCGCCGATCTGCTCCGGGATATCAGTGACCGGCTCTGCTTGGAAAAAGGCTACTCCGTCATTGCAGAGCCGGAAGAAAAAGGCAAGGACTATGCCGAGTGGAATGCCGAAAAAATCGGCACCAGCTGGAAGGCGAAGCTTAAGAAAACGATCGAGGAAGTGCTGCCGGGGTGCAGGGATTTTGAAGATTTCCTCCGGCAGATGCAGGAGCATGGATATGAAGTGAAGCAAGGGAAACATATCTCTCTCAAGGCTCCCGGACAGAAGCATTTTACGAGACTGAAGACGCTGGGGAAGGAATTCACAGTGGAGGCGATTCGTGCCATCCTGGATGGGAATGATGCTTCAAAAAGCAGGCCTGCAGCCCCGGAGAGATCCGGAAAAAACGGAAAAGCATCTGCTCCGGATATCGCCTTCCTGATCGATATTGAAAAGAAGCTGTCCGAGGGAAAAGGCAAGGGCTATGAACAGTGGGCCAAGGTGTTTAACCTCAAACAGATGGCGAGCGCAATGTGCATCCTCCGGGAGGAAGGGATCACCAGTACCGGGCAGATGGATGAGAAGCTGGCGGCAGCAATCTCGGATTTTGAGCAGGCTTCAGATCAGCTGAAGGAAACGGAAAGTGAGATCCGGGAGCTCCGGAAAATGAAGCAGCATATCCTCGACTACGGAAGGACCAGGGAGATTTTCGCGGAATATCAGCGCCGGGGCAGACCGGATGAATATCTGGAAGAACACCGGGCAGAGATCCAGCTCCATCTTGCCGCCAAGAAGGCATTTGAAGAATATAAGCCAAAGAGAGTGCCGAAGCTGAAGGACCTGAATGCCAGATTGTCGGCAGTGTCCGATCGACAAAAATCTCAGTATGAGCAGTACCGGGAAGCGAGAAAAGAGATGCAGAGGTGGCAGGCAGTCCGGCAAAGTGTGGAGAGTTCCCTCAACAGGCTGGAGAAAGAAAAGCATCGAGGCGTCAGCCGATGATGGAGCAGTTTATCTGCTCACGGGGATTGGGGTGGCCCCAGCAAGCGGAAAAGATATATACTTTTCCATTGCTTGCTGAAGTTACTCATCCCCGTATGGTTTATAACAGCATATAGGATTTTGCGCTCCAATGCAGTCAACAATTAGACAATGCTGGCGGAGTATCATTACCTCGCCAGCATTGTCTTTTGGATAGTTCTTTTTAAGATTGTCAGATTAGTGTTCTGTTCCTATATCATTTGTACAATATCAGTATGCATGCGTAACGACAATTTTATCCATTAAGGAAACATCAACATTTATTGCATGGTCGGCCATAATATCCCTTATTTTTTCTGGCAAATCAGACAGGTATAACTCTTTGTCTGGATGGGAAACCTTTCTATAAAAGTCGCCGTACGTCTCTTCTGTATCTACATCAAAGCAGTAGATCCCTTTGGATGAAAACGACAGACAATCTTCAATAAGGGAATTATTATTCTGGAGAATATGGAGATTCCCTTTTGTAAAAGCTGGCTGTGTGTCAGTAAAATAATCAAGAAGCAATTCGGTTTCTTCTCTACTGCGGCAAACGAATTCTGGTACACATCCGATACCGCCTGAAAAACATGCGAATATCCTATTATTTGAATCGATGCCGAACCAAATAATATCCTCACATTGCAGATCAATTTCAGAAAATCTCATCTTTTTTTTTCTCCTTTCAATCCCTGATCAGATCATCAAACATGGCAAGACAATTATCACAATATGGCATAATAGTGCCTGTTCGGGGGCGAATCGCAGGTGTCAGTCTAATATCAGACCATTTACAACCGCTTAAAAGAAGGCTATTGACGGCATGAAACTCGGCACATACACCGACAGTATTTCTGCTGGTTAAACCGTGAGTCCCGATGCCACCTATTTTTTCAGCTCTTTTTCTGAGCTCTGGGTGGATACGTTTAGGAATCTCTCCAGCAAATGCAGCAACATTTTTGCCGGTTTTTGAATCATATGCACCTACAGCCATTGCTTTTTTCTTGCCTCCAGGCGTCTCAGCAATTAGTTTCTTCACTGTTGCCAGAGCCTGGTTTCTCTTTTCACTTGCAGAGGCATGGCTGCCGCTTGTACCATGAAACAGTCCGCTGCTCGGCTTACTCATTTCGCTTTCCCCTTTCAAACGCTTGCGCCGTTTGGCTGGGGTAGGATATCACCTTGATACCCTGGTCAATGAGTTGGTCAAAACAAGGATAACTTGCCGAGCCATAGACTATGATGGTATGGGGACAGAGAACTTTTATCAGCTCCTCGAGGCCGTCCTCAAAGCGTTTTCTGTCTTCAAGTTTAAAAGGGCTGCCACCGCAGGTGCCGATGGCAATTATACTGCCGCGAGGAATGCCGACGAAACAATAACGGAAAGTTTCAGACGTTCCCCAGCGGACATTATTAACAACGGAAATTCCATTTCGTCCGAGCCAATATCCGAAGACACGCATTCGATATGTATTGTATACTTTGAGCGGCTCGGGGAAATCCTGATAGGTTGAGAAGTCCGGCGTGATGGCACCTGCAAAGTGACGAAGAACTTTTAATGCGCATTTGCTGTCGTGCCAGATTCCACGCGGGCCATCGAACTTGTAGTCATCAATATACCAGCAGACATAGGCATCCACAAAGAAGTCATAGTCCTTAGAAGCGATCCTCCGCTTATAGATTGCTTTTGCATCTTCCCAGGTAATGATGGCGTTTGGAAGGGATGTGGCTGTGGTCGGACAATACGGAATATCGTATGCCTCATAGCGAGCACCAGCACACATGAACGCATTCCATATGTCCCGGCATCCTGCCCTTTTGGCTCTGTTCTTTGATTGCGAATTCATAATAGCTTAAAACCTCCTGTATTTCAACTGAATCGGCTTACCAGCGGTTATTGCTTCATTTATCCAATGTTTTTGAACTCGGGTCATCGCAGTTGCAGATGACAGGAATCTCTTATCCTGAGTCATTGAACACCATGACGTGCACCTCCTTATTCCTGATGGCTTGATTTTAGGAAACAAGGAGATGTTTCTACATGTTTGTGAATCGGTTAATTCTCTCCTGAGACTCTCCTGAAATACGCGAAAATATAATTAAATTCGATTTACATTGAAAAATATGCGCGCCAATGCTATGCTATTAGAAGGTATTAGAAGCGTTAGAAGCGATAGTGACATGTACTGGCGTTCATTCAATAAAAGTACAAGAGGGCGGAAAATGACTTTTAGTTATAACAAGCTTTGGATCATATTGATCGACAGAAATATGAAAAAGAAAGATCTGATGGCCAAAACGGGAATCACAGGGACAACGATCGCAAAAATGGGCAGAGGAGAGCCGGTCAATCTGGAAGTAATCGGACGTATCTGTCGGGCGCTGCATGTAAATGTGGGTGATGTCGTGGATTTTAAGGAATGAACGAAATGAAGAAGATGTGTTTTGGCTCCTTTGCCACAGTCTTGTCTAAATGCAGGGCTCCCTCTATAACACAGAAGGAACTCATTGGTCGTATGCTGCTTGTGGTGAATCCTAATTATGATATTACTGCCGATGATGTTGCCGTTTCTGCTCTCGTACGAGGAAAGAACAATCTATCCGATGAGGTCACTTTATATTTGGATGAGCCGTCCGCTTCATTTCCAAATGCGTTTGCTGGAACAATTGTTCCGATGCTGGATGCCAATAAAAAGAGCAATATTGTTCTTGCATTCAAGGATATTCTTAAAGAAGATACGGGTATTGCCAATCAGACAGTCGTTGAACTGGTCAACCAAATCACGAAGTCAGATCTCATAACGCGGGACAGCATTGTTTTCAATGACTTGATTGCGGGACTTTTTCTGTATGTGGCGAAATATACAGACAATCATAACGTGAAAAAGTTTATAGATGAGATTACCGATACATACGTTAAAAAGTTTGACACCAGGCGGAATGAAATCACCTGGATTCCTTCCTATATTCTTAAAAGCGAAGGGGAAATTAAAACAATTGCGGCTGATGCTCACGTGATGGAACTAATGGCTGAAACTGAAGGGAAGTGCCCGAGATGCGGGGAAACCTTGACTGCTGAGAACAGCACTGTTGTTCCAGTGGGGAATGGAGAAGATATTCTGCTCTGTCTGGAGTGTTGTGCAAATGTGCAAAACTTGCCGGATAAAGAGAAAATCATGGTCGAATTAAAAACGGAGCTGTGTCGAAGCCTTCGGACCACAGAAGCCGTTTCGGCAAACAAACTGCTTGATGAAGTCAAAGAACTTCTTATCTGTTTGAAGAATGTTTCTACGGACGGCATTCAACTTAGGACTTCGCCGATTCGAGTTGAAAAGAAAGTATCTGACCAGCTTTTATGTAGAAAAATCCGGGGATACATACTGGATGGTATGTATGATGGAGTGAATACATGTATTGAACAGCTTGCTGCTGAGAACCGGCTGAATGTCTTGAAGCTGTCAAAATGTGTGCGGCGCATGTTTGAAGATGCCGCTGAAGAAAGCGATGCCCAGGAAGAGATTTTCCATGCGATAACAGACAGCATATACAGGCAATCCGGCCATGTGAGCCGTCCTGCCTGTGAACTGCTTGTATCCTATTTTGTGCAGAGATGCGAGGTGTTCAATGAAATTGCCGGGGAAAACAACGCCATATAAAAGCAGTATTTTCGTGCTGTTCCCAGGGATTCTTACATCGCTGAAGGAAAAGACCATGACCGTCTCTGATCTGTATATGTCATTTCCAAAGCTTGAACTTGGGGATTATATCAGCGCACTGGACTGTCTGTATGCGCTTGGAAAAATTGAAATCGATTCAGAGAAAGGTACTCTCTATTATGTTGATGCAGATACGCTGTGATAAGTTTGCGGAAGAATTCCGGACAATTGAATTTTATCCAGGTCTGAATACCGTGCTTGGCAGCGTTGATGGGAGCAATGCGCTTGGGAAATCGACCTTCCTTCGGGTGATTGATTTCGTGTTCGGCGGGGAAGATTATTGTACGCCCGGCAGTGACATCAAGTCAGAGATCAAAGATCACACAATAGCGTTTACTTTTCAGTTCGACGGTGTCAGTCATTATTTTTACAGAAGTACTGCCACCCCGAAAAGTGTTTCGAGATGCGATAAAGACGGTCATTTGATTAAGAACCTGAGTCTTGAAGAATATCGTAAATTTCTTGCGGAGCAGTACCACCCGCATGTCACTTTCTCTGAGATACCGGATAGATTTTTCCGTATTTACGGCAAGGAAAACACTTACGAAAAATATCCATATCTGTCAAAGCCGAGAGAGTCGGATGATAAGGCGGTAGATTTTCTGATCAGGCTGTTTGGAAAAGGCAGTGTGCTTGCTGCACTTCAAGTAGCCGAGGAAGAACTTGGCATGAAGGAAACACAATGGATCAAGGCAAAGCACCAGCCGAAATCTTTTGAGAAAATTGAAGAAAACGAAAAGACGATCGAATCTTTGAAAAAACGGCTTGGTCAATTGATGGGAGGTCAGGATAATATTGGCCTCGGATATCTCGGCTTTGAAAATCAGACATTTGAAAACGTATCCAAATTGCAGAAAGAACTGCGCTCGCTGATGAAGCGGCGGCGCCGGCTGGAGTTAAAAAGAGACTCAATCCAAAATGGCAATCGTGATTATATTGAAATGCCGCTTGCGGATGATTTTGATGAACTTGCGGCGTTTTTCCCCGGCGTAAGCATCCGGGATCTCTCACAGATTGAATCTTTTCACAGACAGCTGCATGTGATCCTTGAGGATGAGATCGCTGAGGAGTTGGAAAAGTTGAATCCGTTGATTGCTGCCTGTGACAGAGAGATTGAAAGGATATCTCAAAAGCTGGAAGACAGCGGCATTGCGGACGACCTGACCCGGCGTGTTCTTTCACAATGTGTCAGCATTTCCAAACGGATTGACCAGCTGGAGCTGGAAAACCAGGAGCTAAGCCGGGAAAAAGAACTGCAGGCTCAAAGAATTCTTGCGGAACGGAGATTGGAAACCCTGATTAATGATCGGATTACGGCTACAGAAGAGGTCGTGGACGCGATCAATGAAAAGCTTGCTGCATTGAATCTGGCTGTCACAACCGGAATAGAGGCTGCCCCTGTTCTGGAAATCACAAGAAACAAAACGATTTCCTTTGGGACAAAGGGAGATACCAGTGAGGGTACAGCATATAAGAGTATGGTTCTCTATGATCTCGCAATCCTGTCATTAACAAATATACCTGCGCTGATTCATGACGGAAACATACTGCACAGTATCAGTAATGAGCATTTTGAAGAGATACTTCGTCTTTACAGGGATGCCGGAAAACAGATCTTTATCGCGGTGAATAAAGCCGGGAACGAGATTTTAACGGATTCGGTCGTCATGAAGTTATCAGAAGGGCACGAACTTTATGGATATTCCTGGAGCAGAAACCATGTATAAGGAGTTAGCATATGGCAGCTATTCATGAATTGCTGAAGCAGGTGCAGGATCCTGCTCTCCGTGCCAGGCTCACGGAGGAATTCGAGCACATAACACAAAACAAAAAATTCGGGCTTGTGTTTGAGGAACACATGCCCGAATGTACGCCACTGTATGGAATAGGTATAAAAAAAGGCGGTACTGTTGCGAAGAAGTCTGCGAAGATCAGTGACACATACACTGTGCTCAAGATAAATAAAGATCTTGCCATGTGCCGTAACAAGAATACCGGCATCACAGAACCGATTAAGATGAGTGACCTGATTGCTGTTGCAGAATTTGGTGAGCCGATCTTTCCATATCTTGAGCATATAGACAGCGTGGAAAATGCACCTGAAAGCGATTTGTGGCATACATTGATCGAGGCCGACAATTACCATGCCCTTCAGCTGTTGGAATACCTCTATGGTGGTAAAGTGGACTGTATTTACATTGATCCTCCCTATAATACAGGCGCCAGGGACTGGAAGTACAACAACGATTATGTGGACAGTAGCGATGCATACCGGCACAGCAAGTGGCTTTCCATGATGAAGAAACGCTTGAAGCTGGCGAAGCGACTGTTGAATCCTGAGGATTCCGTGCTGATTGTGACAATTGATGAGAAGGAATACCTGCATCTGGGTTGCCTGTTGGAAGAGATGTTCCCAGAAGCAAATATTCAGATGGTTACATCAGTAATAAATCATAGCGGCGTTGCAAGACTTGGTCAGTTCTATAGAGCTGAAGAGTATTTGTTTTATGTTTTTTTGGGAAATGCTGCTATCACACCAAGTGGCAAGGATATGCTGAATGTTCCAGAAAATGATATTGGGAAGAAAATCGATATTTGGAGACGACTCCTTCGTAGTGGAACAAATGCGCGCCGTCAAGATGGAATTAAACAATTTTATCCATTTTGGATTGATCCTGAACGGAAATGCATTCATTCAGTAGGCGATTATATTCCGTTAGATTGCAGTCGAGAGGATGTCACACCCCCTGAACCTGGATTAACAGCCTGCTGGCCGATTCATAGCGATGATACAGAGGGATGCTGGCAAATCAGTGCTGATACAGCAAGGAAAGGGTTGATTGAGGGAACTGTACGTATAGGCGCTTATAACCAGCGTAAAGATCGATGGTCTATTTCTTATTTGCGCAAAGCAGAAAAAGAACGTATTGCAAGAGGTGAAATTGAGATAACTGGTAAAGATAAAAACGGTGCTCTTATATTAAAGTATTCAGATACAATCGGGAGAATAAAAAATCCTGTTACTGTATGGAATCAACGGTCACATAACGCAGGTGCTGGTGGATCAAATGTCCTTCGAGCACTAATACCGGGGCATGCTTTTGCATTTCCTAAATCGGTGTATGCTGTACTTGATGCTATTCGATTTGTTGTTGCTAGAAAAACCACTGCAATTATCCTAGACTTCTTCGCCGGTTCCGGAACTACTCTTCATGCCGTCAATTTATTGAATGCAGAAGACGGAGGCCATCGCCGCTGCATTATGGTCACAAACAATGAGGTATCGGATGCAGAGGCAAAAACGCTGAAGAAGCAGGGCTGGCAGCCTGGAGATGAGGAATGGGAGAGGTTTGGAATTGCCCGCTATGTCACCTGGCCGAGGACTGTCTGTTCCATCGAAGGGCATGATATCAACGGAAAGCCGTTGAAGGGAAATTATATCGGCAGTGATAAGCCAATGTCGGATGGGTTTTCAGCCAATTGTGAATATTTCAAGCTCGGTTTCCTTGATCGGGATATGGTCTCCCTCGGACGACAGTTCCGGGAGATTCTGCCGCTTCTGTGGATGAAGTCCGGAGCGGTCGGCAGGCGACCAGAGTATCTGGGGGAAGAAGAACCACAGATGCTGGTGCTTCCTGAAAATCATTTTGCAGTTCTGGTAGATGAGACATGCTACGCTGCTTTTGCAAAAAGGGTTCAGGAATGCGATAACATTCAAAGCGTATATTTCATTACAAATTCCGAAACTGCCTATCATGAGATGGCACAGGATCTTGGTATTGCCGATTCTTATCAGCTCTACCGTAATTACATCGATAATTTTATGATTGGAGCTAGGAGAGACAGGATATGAAGATACAATTACTCCCTTTCCAGGAGAATGCCATCGATGATCTTAACAAAAAAATTGACAAAGCACACCTGCTCTGGAGTGAGAACGATCCACAGGTAATCTCCTTTTCGGCACCAACCGGTGCCGGGAAGACCATTATGATAACAGCCTTGTTCGAAGACATACTATACGGCAATGCTGATCGTCTGGCTGACCCGGATGCTGTTTTTGTGTGGCTTTCCGATTCCCCCATGCTCAATGAACAGACAAGGTTCAAGATTGAAAAAGATTCCGATAAGATACGAGTGCGGGATCTGGTGACCATTGATGCCAATTATAATGCAGAGTATCTCGAAGGAGGCCATATATATTTTCTCAATACCCAAAAACTTGGCAATGATAAGCTTCTGACAACGGTTTCTGACCGGCGGCAGTATCCAATTTGGGAAACACTTGCAAACACAGCGAAGAGGTTTCCGAAGCATTTATATGTGGTCATTGATGAGGCTCACAGGGGAACTGCTGCCTCTCAAAGAGAGATCAGTCGTGCTAATTCCATTATGCAGAAGTTCATTTTTGGCAGTGAGGCAGACGGCATGATTCCCATGCCGCTCGTGATCGGGATGTCCGCAACGCCCCAGCGATTTGAAGCCCTGCTTACCGGTGCGCCGAACACCGTGCAGAAAGTGCACGTACCGGTCATTGAAGTACGTGATTCCGGCCTCTTGAAAGAGCGAATTATTATTCGCTTTCCGGAAATGCCGCTCATGGCTGATATGACAATCTTAAAAAGCGCCATTGAAAACTGGAAAGATAAATGTGTGAGATGGGAATCTTACTGTTCGCATGAGCGAGAAAAGAAGGTTAACCCTGTTCTTGTGATTCAGGTTGAAGATGGCAGTGGTTCGCAGGTCACGGCGACAGATATTGACATCTGTATTTCTTATATTGAGGAAGAGATTGGAAGAAAGCTTCTGCCTGGTGAGGTTGTCCATACCTTCAATGACCATGGGACGCTCATCTATGGTGAAACAGAGATTCGCCAGGTGGATGCATCCAGAATAGAGGAAGATGATAATATTCGAGTCGTTTTCTTCAAAATGAATCTATCTACGGGCTGGGATTGTCCCCGGGCAGAAACCATGATGTCCTTCCGGTCTGCGCAGGATTATACGTTCATCGCGCAGCTGTTGGGAAGGATGATCCGTACGCCTTTGGCCCGGCATATCGATGCAGATGCAGAACTTAATAATGTCAGTCTGTTTTTGCCTTATTTCAATGAAGATACAGTAAAAGACGTTATCAAGGCATTAAGAGACGATGAGGCGGCTGCCCCGGCTGATATCGGAACCGCACGCGAGCTGGTTACTCTCAGACGCAATCCGGCACTTGCAGATGTATTTTCAGTTATGGGAAATCTGGTCACCTACCGCATCGATGCCGGAAGAAAACAGACCCCTCTTCGGGCACTCATGCAGCTTGCGCGTGCTCTGACTATGGACGGAATTGATCTTCAGATTCAGTCTAAAACACGCAAGGCGATTGTGGCAAAGATGACAGCGGAAATCCAGGCCATGAGAGACAGCGGAAAGCTTGACTCTTTTGCCAAAAGGATAACGGGTGTTTCTCTTGGCGGAGTAACGGTGGATTATGGTTTTGGTAATTCGGTTGTGATGGAGCCTACCGCCCAATATTCCGTTGCAGAATATGATATTGACCGGCATTTTGAACAGGCGGGTAAACTTCTGGGGGAAGGCCTTCATACAGAGTATTGGATTAAGCATGCAGACTGTGATCGGACCGATGTGCATGTGGAGGTCATTGCGCTGGTAAACAGCCCTGATGCAATGGAACATCTTGACTCGTATGCGGAAAAAGAGTTTGAGAGTATCTATGAAAACAATAAAAGAGCGATTGCCGCTTTGCCAGAGGCCAGAAAACAGTTTTATCAGAAGCTGATTTCTTCATCCGCAATTCCTCTTTCTCTACAGTGGCAAGTGCCGGAAACCATTGACTTCACAGTTGGAGAGAACAGCGAAAAGTTTGACAACCATCTTTATATCAATGAAAATGGGGAAATGGAGACATACCTGAATCCCTGGGAAAAGGGCGTTCTACAGGAAGAAATGAACAATGGTGCTGTCTGCTGGCTACGCAATCTGGACCGTAAGCCATGGTCTCTCTGCATACCATATGAGATTAATGGAGTTGCAGCACCAATGTATCCGGATCTTGTGGTGGTTCGTGCTGATTCAGGCGGATATGTATTTGATGTTCTGGAGCCGTATGATTCGAGTAGAAAAGACAACTTTCCAAAGGCGGTTGGCCTTGCAAAGTTTGCTGAAAAACACTGGGATAAATATGGGAGAATTGAGCTAATCCGGCAGATGCGCGGACCGGACGGTCACTTGCATTTTTATCGTCTGGATATGGCGAAGGCCAGTATCCGAAACAGGGTTCGCGGCATTTCAGGCAATGCTGAACTTGACCGTATTTTTGAAGAAGATGCAGTGCGAGAGGATTAGTTAGCAGCAATGGAAGCATATAAGACAGTAAGCAAATTTATCAGCCTGATTTTGCGACATAAGCCAGAGACAATAGGCATTTCGTTGGATGAGCATGGATGGGCTAATGTCGATGAGCTGATTGCCGGCATCGCCAAAACACAGCCTTTCACGATGGAGATGCTTGAGGAAATTGTTCGAACAGACAATAAGCAGAGATATTCCTTTAACGATGACAAGACGCTGATCCGTGCCAATCAAGGACATTCGATTCCTGTGGATGTGGAACTTCCGGAGACGGTTCCTCCAGCTGTCCTTTATCATGGAACCGGTATCAAGTATACTGAATCCATCGTCCGGCAGGGGCTGCTTCCAAAGTCACGGTTATATGTGCATCTTTCCTCGGACTACGATACCGCAGTCAAAGTTGGACAACGACACGGGAAACCGGTTGTTTATCAGGTGAATTCGGGGAAAATGGTTGCAGATGGATATCAGTTCTTCCTATCTGTCAACGGTGTTTGGCTAACAAAGAAAGTGCCATCGGAGTATCTAATTCGTCTGATAGATGAAAAGGACGTAATTGAGAAAGAAAAGAGTGATTGATCATGGCAATACCAACAAACATTCGCACACTATTATCCGGCAATGTTGTCGAATGGGCGCGCATAGAGTTTAAGACAACTTGGGATCCCGAGGCATCACTTAAGACAATTACTGCGTTCGCTAATGATCTTGATAACTGGGGTGGCGGTTATATTGTACTCGGCGTAAAGGAAGAAAATGGCATTCCTGTCAAACCCTATGATGGCGTTCCTCTGAATAAAGTCGACGCTTGGCAGAAAGATATCTTTGAAAAATGCCGCTTGATCCGCCCTGGCTACACACCCATAATCGGCAAAGATGAGCTGGACGGAAAAACGTTTATTGTTATCTGGTGTCCTGGTGGAGATATGAGGCCATATTCATCTCCAAAGACAATGGCAAAGAATGACAAGGAAAGATGTTATTATATCCGTAAGGGCTCTGTTACAGTAGCTCCAAATGATGATGAATTAAAGGAGCTTTTCTCTCTTGCAAATAAAACACCCTTTGATGATCGGGTGAATCATTTTGCGGAAATATCTGATATCAATTACACACTTGTCAAAGCCTACCTAAAGGAAACCGGAAGTTCACTATATGAACTGGCGGACGAGATGGAATTTGATGAACTGTGTAAAGATATGAATTTGGTTAGCATCCTACCAGAGTATGTGAAACCAAAGAATGTGGCACTTATGTTCTTCAATGCTGAACCGGAAAAATTCTTCCCATATGCACAGATTGATGTAGTCCAGTTTCCGGAGGGTGAAGGTGGAGACAAAATTATTGAGCAAACATTTACAGGCCCTCTTCATGAGCAGCTTCGTGCGGCACTACGATTTATCAAAAATACGATTATTACAGAGCAAGTTGTAAAAGTTTCGGATCGTGCAGAGGCCGATCGCTTTTTTAACTACCCGTATGCGGCCATTGAAGAAGCGTTATCTAATGCTGTCTATCATAAGGCATATGATGAGAGGGAGCCGATTGAGGTTCGTGTGGAAAAGGATATGATCGAGATCATAAGTCATCCCGGTCCGGACCGTTCGGTTACATTGGAAGGCTTACGCACATTCAAAGTGCGGAGTCGGCGGTACCGTAATCGCCGTATTGGAGAGTTTCTAAAAGAATTGCATTTGACTGAAGGCAGGAACACCGGCTTCAAGAAAATTTTGGATGCATTGAAACAAAATGGTTCTCCGTTGCCTGAATTTGAGACTGATGATAATCATGACTATTTCATCACGCGACTGTTTGTTAGGGAAGGTTTTTACGATTATCAAGAAGAAAATGACGGTAATGGTGGAAGTGAATTAATGCATTCATCTGTAACAACTATTCTGGATCCGGTTCAGTTGACTGATCTTTTACGCTTTTGCGAAGTGCCTCGATCACGAGCAGAAATTCAGGAAAGATGCGGGTACAAGGCGGCAACATATTTTAGAAACAAAGTATTGAACCCATTATTGGAAAGCGGTTTATTAGAAATGACAAGACCGGACTCGCCTAATCATCCTAATCAAAAATATGTTCGCAGGCGCAGAGGTTAGAAAGGGCTTGGTAAGAACTTAGTAACGCCTTAGTAACCAACCTATTACCAAGATGTATGCAGCATTGTAAGGTAAAGTAGCTGAAGAAAATGCGTGATAACAAAACGCTGATAACATTTTGATAACAATAGTTCAGATACCCTGTAGACACAGGATACCAGAACGCAAATGGAATCACGATGTATCAAATTCACTATACAAAAACATTTAGAATCGCTATCTCGTTATCGAGTACGAATAATTTCCGGATCTATTTTGGGGCCAGTCTCATCAGCCTGAAAAAGGCAAACTGCTCCATCCTATAGCCACATAAAAAACGAGCCTTGCATAAGCAGCAACACACGCTGCAATATGCAGGGCTCTTTTCATTTGTAACGGCGCAATCTGATGGCGCGAGATTATGGCGCGATGTACTGGCGCGAAAGCCTGAGAAGCCTTGTAAATACTGCGAATTCTGCTATTTGATGATTTGTTTTATCTCCTCGTTCTTGCCGGATGATCCTCATTTCGACAACTTGCCGAAGCAGGATGCTGGGACCGGATTTTGGTTCAAATAATGGGTCGTTTTCTGACGTCGCTGGAGTAAGCTTCAGGATAGAGAAAAGTGCCCCGCGGAGAATAATGAGGAGTGCCCCAAAACAAGCGCTGATCCGTTACAACATCAATTAGCGTCGGAATGACAAGCTGATTGGAGCTTGCAGCGGACCGAAAAATAGCAAAACTTAGAAGCCTTGTGCTATGACGAAACGTCACGGCATGAGGCTTTTTTTATACCCTTTCGTCTTGTAATACACCCAAGAGAAAAAGACCGAAACGTCCCAAAAGTCCAGTAATTTCAAGGGCTTGCGGATAGTTGGTGTCGTCCCGATGAGTGACGGTTCGTGAGGATGTCACGATGAGAGAATGATGAGATTTGACGGATCGGAGGTGGACGGAACGAAAAGCCGTCTGCGGAAGATGACGACCAAAGAACTTGACACTTTTATACGAAATTACGATCAACGAGGTTGTCACTCAATATGGTGAAATCGGGAGAACAGAACTTGGGGGATATAAGGAGGATCCAAAAGTGTAGGAAAATCAAGGATTTCAGGAGATAGCAGTTCCCAGTTGCTTCCTCATTTGGTCCCCCACTTGCCCTGGGAAAACCCCACTTGCCCCAATCGGGGAAGCAATCGGGGAGGTAATCGGGGAAATCAGATAAGACGAAAGGAGTTTTCAATGAAGAAAAGATGACTCGGAGCGTGGAAGCGGAACGATGATATAAAGCAAGCTCCCGCTCATCGGCTTTACGCCGGCGCCCGGGAGCTTACTCGTTGTATTATGAAATGGTTA
>ODAJ012031400.1_pt1 | contig 19785 bp, 14 predicted proteins | sample 1539241 | NCBI WGS metagenome assembly ODAJ01 (sample SAMN02144231, study PRJEB22623) | gut metagenome | biome: sheep rumen | host: Ovis aries | place: New Zealand | reverse complement strand
GATGTTGGAAGTGCGTGGTTTTATCTGGATGCTTGCATACAAGGAAAACCATGTGCTTTCAGCATCAAAACCGGGCAAAGAACGGTTAGCACAACACCAAAGACACCGCATAAAATAAAATTTCTGCTATTTCCGCTATTTCTGCGGGACATAAAAAAACTGAGGGATCTGAGGGATCTGTGAGACTCATAAAGCAACACGGCATATCACTATAAGAGAAACGCCGTATCACTCATAGCAATACGGCGTTTCTCTCTTATGGCTTTAACCATCACCACTCTTGTTCCCAAACAGACTTATATTCCTTTGAAAGGATCTGGTTTGAGTTATCAATGGTTTCTTCACTTTCAGGTATTACAGGTATTGACTCCGCAAGCATCTGTGTCATACGAAGTTCAACAACAATCGTCTTTGGATTAATATATTTTTTCATGACTATCAGCCTCTCCCCCCGCCCTCTCCGAGAGAGAGGGAGCCAAGGTTCTGAGGACTTATTTTTACTTGTTATTACTCATGTTATTTGTAGTTAAAGAATAATTGTTCTACATGTGTATCGGTAACTTTTATTCTTCACCCTTCACTAAAAGAGTACCTTTTTGCCATTCACAATGTTAAAGCCCTTCTGCAGTTTGCTGATGCGCTGACCGCTCAGGTTGTAAATAGCAGCATCTGATTCTTCACTCTTAACTCTTAACTCTTCACTTAACGAAGTGGCATCGTCTTCACCGAAGAGATAGAAAGCCTTAGCGCTAGCACCTGTGGACACCTTAAAATATGCCCTACCTGCAGGAACTTTTACACCAGCATTTACTTTATAGAAACCAACACCGTTAGTTTTATTTGCAAGAGCATAAACAATATATGAATCATCTGTCGTTACCGTTTCGTCAGAACCTTCCAAGTCATTTTCTTCAACATCACTTGCACCGGTAGTAGGCATGAAGCTATAGAAACCCTCATCGCCAACTAATACAACTGCCTCGCCAGCCTTAATCTTATCTGCTATGGCTGTAAGCTTTATACTTGTTCCATTATTTTTGCCTGCATAGGCAGTAATGCCAGAAGGAATTGTTACATCCGTATCTGCAGCATATAAGGTTCCATATCCACAATCCGCAATCTTACCAACAACTCCATGAGTTGAATCGAGGACAGGATAATTATCTGAACCTATTGTCTGATACCAGTCAGAGCCGAGATTGTAGCAAAGCCATCCATTTGCAAGTTGTGCATCGGTGAAGTTAGGATAATTAATCTGTGTTCCATTCTTGCTGAAACATTTGCTGATGGTGAAGGATGCGCCACCACCATTACGATACACATACTTATCAGATGAAGTTGGATTTACGACGTCTGCCACTGTCCAGAAGCCATCGATAGTGATATTAGCATTGTTGAACCAGCCAGTCAAGGCACCGCAATCCTTGCCTTTACTTGCAGACGGGTTGGTGGTTTCGACCGTGCCTGTTGTCCAGCAATTCTTTATGGTTATGTTTTTCTTATCGCCCGACTTACCTGTGACGCCGCCGATGAGACCACCGATGTTATTCTGTATGCCTGTCACATTAGCGCAGTTGCCGATGCCTTCGAGTGTTCCTCCACCGTAGAGATGCCCTATGAGACCGACCATTTCCTGGCCTTCAATTGCGCATGAGTTGTCGAGCCAGAAGTTCTTTAACACGACACCTGTTGTGACATTGAACATGCCGAAGTTCGTTGCAGCGAAGGTGTTGACTAACTGGAAGTTGCTGAGCTTGTGCCCTTGTCCGTCGAAGATGCCAGTATAATATTTGTTTGTAGCTGATGCGTCACCGATAGGAAAATAGCTGATATCCACTCCAGTCATGTCTATATCTGCAGTCAGCTTGGCCTTTGCATTATATGTTCCGCTGTTCACCTTAGCTGCAAACCACCTAAGTTGAATACCATTGGCAATCTGATAGTAGCCATCTACAGGACTAAATGCATCAGGATTAAATGTGTCGCAATAGATACAGAAACCATTGCCACCGTTGTAGTTGTGTTCGCCTACATTAGTACCGTCTGTATTACTATATGAAACGGTGCCTTGAGGAACATTGGTATCTGGGCAGACAGTGCCATTCACGTAAACCACACCATGTGTACTGTCAAGTGTTGGAGCAGCATCACCAGACGGGCTTGCAGGCAGTGTCTGATGCCAGACACCGTTACTCGTATTCTCATTCAACTTATAGCATATCTCACCACTTGCAAGCTGCTCTGCTGTCACCAGAATGGGGGCTACGCAGTTTGACGTGTTTCCACCAATAGCACGAGTAATATTAGAACCCTCTTTGAGACAGTAGTAATTATTCTTTACGTTCTCTGTCGCGCCGCCGTTCCATGTTCCGATGATAGCACCCTTGTTATTGCTATCAGAGCTTGCAACAATTTTACCTATACACAAACAGTTTTGTACACCGCCAAAGGAAGGTTGTTTACAATAGCCCAAGATACCTGCATATCTGGAGGATTCACCACTAATTGTTCCACTAAAGATACAGTTGCGAACGGTACCGTAGCCAGTATAACCCAGGATACCTGCCTGACAATCGCCCGTACCGCTATGAGTCAGCGTGCCGCTGTATTCACAATATTCCACAACAGGTTTATCTGTAGTAGCACCCTCATCTCCACCAACAATACCTCCTGTATGCCCCTTACACTCCGACACATTGATAGTTAGCGAACTATGAATGCGGCTGACTGTGGATGTTCCCTTTACATTTCCCACAACGCCATTCTTGCTGAATCCAGATGTAAGTATTCCACTGATACTAAAGTTTTTAACAGTTGCATTGTTGATATAGCCGAACAAACCATTGTAGTCGCCGGTAGCTGTATAGCTGAAATTGGTAATGGCATGCCCTTGACCATCAAAGGTACCAGCATACTTGTTTGTGCTATTGCCAATAGGCGTCCATGTTTTGCCACTCAAGTCAATGTCTGCGGTCAATACAGCATTAGCAACTGTTGTTCCACCATTAACCAATGTTGCAAAAGCTACCAAATCTTGAGCCGATCCAATCTGATACACACCATCCACTTTGGTCAAATCAGCCCACACACTACCCGCCATGCCAAATGCTATGGCAAGGGATAATAGAAATTTTCTTTTCATGTTGTTTAGGTTTTTGTGTTGTAGTTTCATATATTAAGGTATATATACACGTGTGATACACGCGCACATACAATATTCGTTAACAAAAGCGCCCCAAAGTTAAACATTCTTTCACATTCCGTTTCCTTCCGGAACGTTAAACTATGTTAAGACAAGAAGCCTTCCTCATTTTATTATAATCATAATTATTATATTTACAATAAAATTGAAGCCCCTCTCCCCAGCCCTCCTCCAAATGGGAGGGAGACTCCGATAAAAGCAAAGAATAATTATGAGTTGTGAGTTGAAAATTATGAATTATGAATTGTGAATTATGAATTAAAAAAAACAATGGTAAAGCACATTATTCTCTGGACACTGAATCCAGAACTCTCTGAAGAAGAGAAGACACAGATTAAGAAAGGTATTAAAGAAGGACTGGAAGGACTGAAAGGAAAAGTCCCCGGACTGGTAGACGTAGTAGTAAATATCAGCGGCCGACTGGCATCCAGCAACTGCGACGTGATGTTGGACTCTACGCTGGAGAGCCCCGAGGCATTGAAGGCATACGCCACACACCCTGCCCACGTGGCTGTGGCAGACACAAAGGTACGCCCCTATACGGTTCAGCGTACTTGTCTGGACTTTGAGGTTTAATCCCCTACTCTACCACTTCTACCCCGCAATGAGGACAGAAGTGAGCCTTCTGGGGTAAAGGACTGCCGCACTCCTTGCATTTACGCTGAGGAGTAGCGGTTTTTCCATGGTCGTGAACGAACTGGGCACTGACAATACCCGTGGGAACAGCCAATATGGTATAACCCATCAGCATGATGATGGCACTGAGGAAACGTCCCACAGGGGTGACAGGAGCAATATCGCCATAACCCACGGTGGTCATGGTAACAACAGCCCAATAGATACTGGTGGGGATGTCCGTAAAGGGCGTCCCCTTTACATTTCCCTCGACCATATACATGAGGGTTCCCATAGATATTACCATGATGACCATGAAGAGGAAGAACACCATAATCTTGCGGCTACTGAGCATAAGGGAGCGAAGCAAGAGGTCGCCTTCCTCGAGGAAACTGAACAGCTTGAACACACGGAACACCCTTATCAGACGGAACGTACGAACCACCATCAGGTAACGTACAGGACCAAATATCCACCCCACATACAACGGCAGCGTACTGAGCAAATCTACTATACCAAAAAAGCTGAAAGCATATTTGCGCGGCTGAGGTGAACAATACAGACGCAAGAGGTATTCGAGGGTAAAGAAGAAGGTGAAGACATACTCCAGTACCGTGAACACCTGCTTTGCAAGAATGGGAATCCCCCTAGTGCTCTCCACTACTACAATCAGAATACTTAACACTATACACCAAAGCAAGGCCACATCAAAGGCTTTGCCTAAGGGTGTATCACTCTGGAAAATAGTGATGTAGAGACGACGGCGCAAGGCATCGTTATGCATGAAACGCTGCCAAGCCATCCGAGCACTAGATATTGGATTCTTCATTCTTCACTCTTCATTATTCTCCTCCCCTCGCCCACGGGAGAGGGGCTGGGGGTGAGGCTCTTCATTTAAACAACGTGTTCTCAATTATCTTGCCCATCTGCCATACGCAGCGGACTTTCAACTTATCGTCGAGGACTACGATATCTGCATCCTTGCCACGAGAGAGGGTTCCCTTGCGTCCCTGAATACCCATGATATGGGCAGGCGTGTCAGTAATCATCTTGACGGCATCCTCGAGGGGCACATCAGCCTGCTGCACCATAGTGCGGATAAGGCGGTCTGATGTAGCACATGAACCAGCAAGGGCTCCGCTGCCAGTGAGCTTGCATACACCGTCCTCGACATAGACACGTGAGTCGTAGGCCTTGGCATCCTTGGGAGCGGCTGCCGGTGCAAGGGCATCTGTGATAAGGGCCATACGCTCTACACCCTTTACCTTATAGGCCATACGCAGGATGGTGGGAGGAACATGGATTCCGTCGGCCACACACTCTATGGTCATATCATCAATCAGATAGACACTTTCCACCGTACCTTCGTACTTGTAGCCCTGCTTGTTGTGGAAACCAGGCATGGCGTTATAGAAGTGAGTTACGTGGGTAAAACCAACTTCGAAAGCAGAACGAACATCGCTGTACTCAGCATTGGTGTGAGCAATACTGGGCAGGACGCCCTTCTCGGCACAGTACTTACCAAACTGCAGGGCGCCAGGCAACTCGGGAGCAGCATCCCAGCGAGCCAGACAATCGGAATGCTCCACTACGGGGATATATTCGTTGGGGTCTGGGTTCTTCAGCCATTCTGGCACCTGGGCTCCTGCCTTGTTGGGATTCAGGTAATGTCCCTCGAGATGCAGACCCATAATGGGACTGTCCTTCTCCTTCATGAGCTTATTACAGGTAGCCACAGCCTTCTCTATCATAGGAATGGTGCTGCTGCTCAATGTAGGGAATATACTGGTGGTTCCGTACTTGGAATGTGCCTTGACGGCGGTGCGGAAGGCTTCCTCTGTTCCTTCCTGGAAATCCGCACCGCCACCACCATGCACATGCATTTCTATGAATCCGGGTACTACATACATACCCTTGACATCAATGAGTTCTGCACCAATGACTGCCAAATCGCAGTTTGTGACTTCAAGTATTTTCCCGTCGCGTAAGATTACGCTGCCGTTCCTTAACCAACCCTGTGGGGTCAGTATTCGGCCGTTGATGATTTGTGTTAACATAGGGATCAAATTTCAAAATTTATAAATTCAAAATTCAAAATAGACAAGGTACAAAGTATAGAGTCTAAAGTCTAGCGTCTAAGGTCTATTTACGCCATGCTATAGACCACGTCCATTATCTTCTTGCCTATCTCGTCGGCAGCCTCCATAGTGCTGGCCTCGCTATAGACACGGATGATGGGCTCGGTGTTAGACTTGCGCAGGTGTACCCACTTGTCGGGGAAGTCAATCTTAACACCGTCTATATCGTTCACCTCTTCGTTCTTATAGAGTTCCTTTACCTTAGCCAGGATGGCATCCACATCGGTATCAGGTGTGAGGTCGATGCGGTTCTTGGCAATGAAGTAAGGAGGATAGGTGGCACGCAGCTCGCTGGTCTTCATATCCTTCTTGGCCAGATAGGTCAGGATAAGGGCAATACCTACAAGGGCATCACGACCATAGTGTGCAGCAGGATAGATAACTCCGCCATTACCCTCGCCGCCAATGACAGCGCCAGTCTCCTTCATCTTGGTAACAACATTTACCTCGCCCACAGCAGCTGCATTGTATTCGCATCCGTACTTGCGGGTTACATCGCGCAGGGCACGGGTACTACTGAGGTTGCTGACGGTGTTGCCAGGAGTATGCTGCAGGATATAATCGGCAACGGTAACAAGGGTATATTCCTCGCCATACATAGTGCCGTCTTCGCAGAACAGGGCCAGACGGTCAACATCGGGATCGACAACAAAACCAATATCATGACCACCCTTCTGCATAAGAGCCTTGATGTCTGCAAGGTTCTTCTCCAGGGGTTCGGGGTTGTGCTGGAAGTCGCCTGTGGGTTCGGTGAAGAGACCTGTCACGGTCTTTACGCCCAACTGCTGGAACAACTTGGGCAGGATAACACCGCCAACGCTGTTCACGCTGTCGAAAGCAACACGGAAGTTAGCCTTCTTGATAGCGTCAACATCCACAAGGTCGAGACCCAAAACCATGTCGATATGCTTCTGGTCGTAGGTGTCGTCCTCGCGATAGCTACCCAGATGATCAACATCGGCATACTCGAAGTCCTCTGCCTCGGCAATGCGAAGCACCTCGTTACCCTCTGCCTTGTTCAGGAACTCGCCCTTCTCGTTCAGCAACTTCAGGGCATTCCACATACGGGGATTATGGCTGGCTGTGATGATGATACCACCGCATGCGCCCTCCATGGTAACGGCAATCTCTGTGGTGGGAGTGGTTGCCAAACCAATATTTACGACATCAAAGCCCATGCCCATAAGGGTTCCACAGACAACATTCTTGACCATGGGACCTGAGATGCGGGCATCGCGGCCAACAACAATCTTATTGCTCTGTACCTTGGTGGTACGACGAATCAGTGTGGCATAAGCCGATGTGAACTTAACAATATCAAGGGGATTCAGGGTATCACCTGCCTTACCTCCGATAGTTCCTCGGATTCCGGAAATGGATTTAATTAGTGTCATAACTTATGTTGGTTTTTGGTTAGTGAATTATTGTTCTTATTTGATTAATACTTTCTGACCTTTCACAATGTACACACCCTTCGATAATTTTGAATCTTTAATTTTGAATTTTGAATTAAGGTTACGACCTGCAAGGTCATAAACTTCCCCGCCATTACGGGAGGGCTCGAGGGTGGGTCTGTTGATGCCTACCACAGGATCCTCAACGCGGATTTTAACACTGCCGCTTATGCGGCTGCCATCCGTAGCAGTGGCGGTAACGACAGCATCGCCAGGAGTTCCTGTCACGACATTGCCCTGCTGGTCAACAGAAGCGATAGTGGCATCCGAGGTTGACCAGTTAAGCACCTTGTTGGTAGCCAATACAGGCTGAATGGTGGGAGTAAGGGTTGTCTGTTCACCCTGCATGATGGTGATATCGGACTCGGGGAACACAATGCTGCTGACATAGGTCTTGGCAAAGGTTACGTTATAAGACGCATCGCTGACCTCGGCATGTGAACCGTCGGCTGCTGCCACACGAATATTGCTCAAAGAGAAGATGGAAGCGTCCGTGAAGGCTGAATCGGCATCCATAACAAAGTAGAATGCTGCACCCGTTCGGTTAAGAAGAGGCTCCTGGGTAGGAGAATAGACAAGGACTCGGATGCCATCCTTCGTCTTACCCGTCCTTACAATATGCGATTCAGAAACGATAGTACCTAACTGGACAGACGTTGGTTGAGCTGAGAGCATAGCGCCGAACTTTATATCAGCCTGCCATGCCGTAGCTGTCTGGGCTGCAGAGAGCGTGACGCTAACCTTACGTGTTCCGCCTGCCTTGATGGTGGTGTTGGCGGCATAGAGACGAGCCGTGAAGATATCTTCTTTCTGCAACGCACCATCGATATGATTGCGCAGCGCTACAATATCATATACATCCACAACACCATCGTTATTCATGTCGGCCCTATTAACAGGGAAGTCTGGGTCTGTAGGATTCACAATATAATCGGCCATAAGCGAGATGTCCTCCTCATTAACCTTTCCGTCGCCGTTTACATCACCCCTTAGATTGTTCACACTATAATATGTGCCGTCTTCTTTCTTATAAACAGTATTATGTGAATTGTCCAACATAGGATGGGCATCCGTTCCCAATGTCTGATACCAGCAAATGCCCTCTGAGGCACCTTTGTTCAGTTTATAGCACAACTCGCCACTGGTGACAGGCTCCATAGAGATGCTGGTAACCTGGTCTCCGAAGGTGCTGTAGCAGTTATCCAGCGTAGCGGTGCCACGAACCATATCGTGACCCCAATTGTATCCGGTAACCGTTCCGATATTCCAACAGTTCTGCATAGAGCCATCATCGCCTATCCATCCACAGATGGAAGCACTCTCATTACCACCTGAGATAGTACCCGTGTTGTAACAGTCGGAAAGGAAGAACTGGCAAGTTGAACCCATATTACATCCGATAATACCTGCTACATTCTGAGCCGTACCGGTGATATTAGCTTCGTTGCCCACACATGATATGGAAACGAGTCCAGCTCCTGAGCTTGCACCGACAATACCCACAAAAGCACCACCACTGATAGAGCTGCTGCTGTCCAAGACAAGATTCTTGATAGTGGCACCACCGGTAACGGTTCCGAAGACGCCAAAGTTGTCGCCACCCTCTATATTGAGGTTCATGATACGGTGAGACCTTCCGTCGAAGGTACCGCAGTAGGGCTTGGCATCGGTACCAATGGGAAGATATTCTGACGAATAGTTTGCCATATCTATATCGGCCGTCAGGTAGGCATCAGAGCCATTGGCTCCCTTGCTGACTGCATACGCAAAGGCCATCAACTGCTCTGCATTGGAGATGTAGTAGGTGCTGTCCTTATATACAGGAGGTGCCTTGTAATTGAGGTAGTTGTCTATCCATGCAATACGCTCGCGGAAATACCTGCGCAAGACATTCACCTCGCCCTCATAACTGCCATATATAGCCACATTCTGGTGCACTATGGTGTTCATAATGGACCAACGGATAAAGTTGAGCTTCTGGGATTCGTTAAGCACCTGGGCCGTACTGTCGACATAGGCAATAAAAGACTCGGGAGTGAAGAGACCACGGTCGCGCATATCCGCCCAGATATCAGCAAGGCGCTGCTTGGCTGCCTTATCCGAAAGAACACGGGAAACAAAATTTCTCATATTGCCGGCTGAACTTCCACCCAGATATGCCCAACCGGAACGACCGTTTACAGGATAGATACGCTTGTCATTATCGAAGGCCAGGTCGAAGTCCCAACACGGCGAGACAATGAAACGGTCCTCTTCGCGGTTCTTGTACATATAAGTACTCCAGTAGGTGTCCATGTTGCCGGAAAACTCTCCTACGATAAAATGACGCAGGAAGCTCTCAATATCCAACCGACGACGGAAGCCTTCCTCGGGATCGGTATAGTTGGATTTCCACAGATCCGTCTCGAGCAGATTGAAGTAGTCTTTTATATATTTGCTCTGCTCGGTGGTAATCTCGTCGGAATCAGGCGACTTGATGGTAATGGGGATACCCTTACTGCTGGTGAACCACGAAGCCTCCCTATCGGCATAAGCGTCAATCTCTATCAGGTAACCGCCCGTTACGAACGGGTCCTCGGTATCCTCAGGCGTCATTTCCACAATGGGGACACGATGTGAATCTACACTTATCTGGTCGCAGAGCTGATAGCAGCCTTTATATTCGCCGTTCATGATAACATCTACCGGCTGACAATATACGGTGTATGGCATATCCAGACGACGACTGATCTCAAATGCCAGAATGTTACGCATCAGTGTCTTGTCGCCGTAATTGTTGATAAGCGTCCACTTTTTTGCCTTGGCAGGACTCTCAAGGGGAGAGCCTTTCAGCATGTGATGGCTCTTGCCGTCGTTGAACTTTATTCTCCACGGCTTCTTGGGGTAACCCCATGAGGCATTTCCCCTGCCCTTTGCTGTGATGGGATATTCCTGAATGCGGGTTCCGTTGTCGTAAGTAATGGTGACGAATGAAGGCAACTCTGTTACCTTATCCTTAGGATCGTAGCCTGCTTCGGTATGGATACTGACAGTAGGCAGGTTGGTAATCTGATAGAATTTGCTGTCGTCACCCTCACCCTCATAGCCATAGAACTCCAACTCCGCAATGTTACAACGTGCATCATTAGGACCTACATAACGAACATAACGGAAGCCGCGTGTGACAGGAACATCAGCATAATCCAACTTATTGGCCGTTCCGCTAACGGGAATAAGATAGAGAGGAACGGCATCCAGAAAATCAGGACGGTTGGAAGCCTCAAATACACCCAGCTGAACACGCGTTGGCTGTGTTTCCCTGGGACACCACCCTACCCTGGTTATTACATGAGGAGTGCCCAAGTCCAGACCTACCCATGTCCGGCTTCTGTCATAAGATGCATAGAAAGTCTTCGTGTCCCCGTCAAAAGCACAAGCGGGAGTGTTTACAGTGGTAGACTGCCTACCCGTGCTGTAATCCACGCTGATAGAACCGATGGGGGCTCCTGAAAGTTTTCCTCCTCTCTGCTGGCCACATACAAATCCGCCGCAGAAAAAGAGCAAAGCTAAGGTCAGAAATATGTTGTTTTTGAACGTATGCATTGTACTGTTTGTGGTACATTTTCGACTATCAAAAGGCAAAAGTAATCAAAAATCCCTAATGAAGGAAATAAATAACTATTTATTTGTCGCAGAATGTAAAAAGATGTAACTTTGCAATCCGAAATAAAAATCAATCATTACAGATGAATAAGTACGATATCCCCGTTCTGCTGCTCACAGGATATCTGGGCAGCGGTAAGACAACATTATTAAACCGCATTCTTTCAAACGAAAAAGGAATACGCTTTGCCGTTATAGTCAACGACATTGGCGAAGTGAACATCGATGCCGACCTGATTCAGAAAGGTGGAATAGTAAATCAGGCTGACGATAGCCTGGTGGCACTGCAGAATGGTTGTATCTGCTGTACGCTCAAGATGGACTTGGTGCAACAGCTCCACGACATCATTGCTATGAAGCGATTCGATTACATTGTGATTGAGGCCAGCGGTGTATGCGAGCCCGCTCCCATCGCTCAGACCATCTGCTCCATCCCATCCATGGCACCTGAGGTAATAAAGAATGGAGTTCCCCTACTTGACTGCATCGTTACAGTTGTGGATGCTCTGCGAATGAAGGATGAGTTTGCCAACGGAAGTGGCCTGATGAAACAGAACCTGGACGAGGACGACATAGAGAACCTTGTCATCCAGCAGATTGAGTTCTGTAACATTATCCTGCTGAACAAAGCAGCCGAAGTAGAGCCTCATGAGTTAGGAAGAATCAAGCAGATAATTCGTACCCTACAACCCAAAGCAGAAATTATCGAGTGTAACTACGGAGATGTAGAGCTGAACAAGATTCTGGATACCAATCTGTTTGATTTTAACGAAGTTGCAACATCCGCCGCTTGGATTAACGAAATCGAGAATCATCATCCCGACGAGGAAGAGGAGGATCATGATGAGGAGGAAGAACATCATCATCACCACCACGACCATGACGATGATGACGATGATGACGATGAGGTTTGCCCTGAATGCGGACACCACCATCACCACGATGAGCATTGCCATTGTGGATGCCACCACCATCATCATGATGGCGAAGGTGAAGCAGAAGAATATGGCATCGGTACTTACGTGTACTACCGTCGCCAACCTCTCGACCTAAGTAACTTCGACCATTTTGTCGCTCGACTCTGGCCTAAGAACATCATCCGAGCTAAAGGTATCTGCTACTTCAAAGGCGAAGAGGATATCTGCTATGTCTTCGAGCAGGCAGGCAAACAGGTACAGCTGAAGAATGCCGGACAATGGTACGCTACCATGCCCAAGGCTGAGCTGGAAGCCTTTATGCAACAGAACGAGGGGTTACGGCGCGACTGGGATGAGCAGTACGGAGACCGTATGCAGAAACTTGTCTTCATCGGGCAGCATCTGGACAAAGAAGCCATTGCCACCCTCCTGGACGCTTGTCTGGTAAAGGAGTAACAACTACTCCCCTACCCCCTATACCCATTCATAGATGGAGTTCTCGTACTCGGCCAGCTGTGTCAGCGCAGCCTGGTCGAGTCCTACTCCATCCTTGTAGTGCTGCTGCAAGAACTGGTGTAATGCAGCACGAACAACATTCTGCTTTTCGAACTTATTGCGGAAAGCTATAAAATCAAGTGCATTCCTGTCCTCCTCAGAAGTAAAGAACGAAAATCCCCCTACCTTCTGAATCTTGCAGACTCTCTTCAAAGCCTTAGGCGCAGGAGCTTCCTGCACAATCTGTGTTCTTACTGCCTCGTTTGTTGCCAGAGGAACTGGCTGCACAAAATTTCTGCTGGCATCCTTTGCTACCTGAGCTATAGGTAAACTTCCTTTCTTAATAGCCATATATGCAAATGTTTATATGTTTGTATATTTCCAAATATTTGAATATTCAAACATCTGAATGTTCGAATATCCGAATATTACGATTCCCTTTCTTTCATGAAGCGCTTGAACGCTGTGTTGGCAATCTGTCCCCACTTAACAGGTGTCCAGGTTTTAGGACGCGCCTTTCTGCCAATCATATATTCAGCAACTCTCATATAGTCATCAGCTGCAGTACAGTCGGGACTGTATTCAAAAAGGGACATCTCATAAGCCACACTCTCTGTACACCTGACACATTCCCTTACATAAACAGGGAATAGTGGAGCCTTTACTTCCTCTTCGTTGCTATAGTACGCCTTCACTTCTTTGCTAATAGCCTTCTGCGCATTCCATCTAACCAGAAGGTAACCCAAAATCGAAACAGGGCAACGCAACTGGGTCCTGACCTTGTCGATATAATCCAACAATCTGGGTAATCCCTGCAAGCTATATATACCTGCCTCGGTAGGTACAATAACATAATCACTTGCTACCAGGGCATTAGTGTTCATAAGTGTCTCACCTCCTGGCGCGCAATCTATGAAGATGTAATCATACATGTTCCTAATCTTCGCACCAGACTCCGGATCCACAGTGTCCAGGAAGTTCGCAAGTCTGTGCTCACGATTGTACATCAACTGCAACTCTGCATTGATATTACTCATACTATGACTGCCAGGAACATAATCCAAACCGTCATATCTGGTGTAGATGGGAAGAGAAAGCATCTCTCCAGGCTTGAAGTCATGGAGCCAATCATAAATGGTACTCTCAGCTTCCAGATGTACAGTCTTGTCAACGGTATCCGTCATGTTACACTGGGGGTCTGTATCTATAAGCAGCACTTTCTTGCCTAACAGCCATAAAGCAAAACCAAGGTTCACACAAGAGGTTGTTTTGGCACAACCGCCCTTGTCATGCAGAAAAGAAATAACTTGTGACATACGATGAAATGGGTCATTTAATTATTATCTGCTGGCAAAATTAGACTTTTCTTCCGAAATCACAAAGAAATATTCAAATATTTTCAAATATTTACATATAAAAGTACCCATATTCTTGGATATTTCTGCATACATGGCGCTATAACCGCACAAAACACAACAAATATTTACAAATACTCACACATACTTATAGATATTCACATACACACAAATACCTTATTATATTTATATACTCCCATATATGCAGATTTGCATATTTAGGTATCTCCATATCCTAATACCCGGATTTCTTTATACTTCAATATTTGTATACTCAGATATTTAGATATGCAACTATCCAGATGTATAAATATCGTAGGGAAACATGCGCTTCTACATATATACAAAGTATATATATAAAGGAAGTGTTCCTGATCTCCGCATCAGATGTACATAAAGTTCACACCAAGTCTTCCCGAAGTTCTCACCAAATGTTCACTTTCTACGCACCTAATTAAGGATAAATATCTATAAAACAACAAGATACGTTGATGTATAATAAAAATAAGAATATACTTCGAAAAGAACTTTCTTTCACATTTTTATTATAATGTTTATCTATTTATAAACATATAGCTATGCGCTATGTTGTTGATATTTAGTTGCTTAGACATCAGAAGGTGCGTACTTTATGAACACTTGGTGCGAATATCCGGAACACTTATTGCGAGGTTTAGGGGCTTTTGGTGCGAAGTTCGGGAACATAGGTGCGAACGTTAGGAACATTAGACATATCCGGACGCCTGGTGCGAAGTTCGGGAACAATTACTCTATATAATAATGTATTATTTTATAATAATGTATAAACGCAGGGTAGGGGAGTAGGGTAAACTATGGTAGGGAGCCTGTAATAATAGTGGTTGGATACTACGGTAACATCTATATGCGAGTGTTTAGTATCATCTGGGTGTGAAACCATGGCAGAGGACGGGCATATAGTACGTTACACATCGGTAATAAAGAGATGATGATTCAGGTTGGAGACATTGAAACACCAAATTGCGAAAGTTCGGAACATTTTCTGGTTATAAAATTTGGAAGTTTCGTTGAAATGGCGTATTTTTGCCCCCAGAACTTAATTTTGGACTAATATGGCTAAGAAAAAAGGTCCTGCTATTGTAAGCAAAACAAACGAGTTGGTGCAGTCCATCTCGCAAAACAATGATATTGATTTTATCATGAACCCTATCACGTACACTCAGATACGTGGTAACTTTTCGCTTGTGCAGACCAATCTGATGATTGCCATTATAGCTCAACTGCAAGACCGTATTAAGGAACAGTTGAGTTTCGACAATATGGCCACTCTCTTTAAGCCCGAGGACCTTAGCGGTAATCTGCTCAACTTCGAGATTCCGCTTAAGGAACTTGGCATCAGTCCTAAGAAGTATGGTGAGCTGGAGACGGCATGCAATACATTGATCAATTTGGATATGTCATATAAGCGGTTTGACGAGAAAGAGGGTATTTGGTATGATGTCATTCAAAACATTTTCCATAGGATAGAATTTCCCAAACTCGAGAAAAATGCCGAAGGCGAGGCGATAGGTTACAAGAGTGGCCAGCGTAGGAAAGGTTATATCCGAATACAGATGGTTGATGAGAGTGCTCGTGAAATTTTGAATTTAAAGAAGGGTTATACACGTCACTTAAGGGGCATCACCCAGTTGTGCCGAAGCCCCAGAACACCTCGTCTTTACATTTACCTTAGTGCTTGGCGAAGGAGAGGTTTTTGTGATGTTAACTACATTGATTTGAAGGAGTTCTTTGGCGTTCTTACCTATAGCAAAGATCATAAGAAGATAATTGATGATCATTACCTGAAGTACGGAGCTTTCCATCGGGATGTGCTGGATCCTGTTCAGCGCGAGATGAAGAAGCTGTCGGACGAAGGTAAGGTTGAGTTCTGCTTCGACTATGTTCCGGTTTATCCGCGAGGCGTTACTCGAGGTAATCCCGAGAGTATCCGCTTCACAATTATCGAGGGCAAGATGGGGCAGGCTCAGAATCACGAAAACTACCTGGGGCAAGTCCATTCCGACCTTATTACAAAGTATCGTTTGCAACCAATGGAGTGGGCTCGCCTTCAGGAGTTCATCTATGATGGGCTCGACCTGAAAGAGGAGTTGACGAAGATCGACAAGCTGATTGAGCAACATCAGCCTGACAATGTGCATGCTTATGTTACAGAAGTCCTGTACAATTGGCTGAAGAAACAGCAAAAGCCCCAGGAACCCAAGTTCGATGTTGCCGAGGAGATTTATGACGACACCCCAGATCGACCATTTGTCCAGCCCGTTTATCGGGAGAAGTATGACCGATGGATGGAGCAGGCCAAAGAAAGGCTCGATCCTATCTTCTATAATACCTATATGAAATATTGCGACCTCTGGGCTGTCCGTGACAAGAAAGTCTTGATTGCTGTTCCAACTGATTTTGTCCGTCAGCAATTAGAGGAGCATATAGGTGAGATTATCAGTTACTTCTATACCGCTTTCGGAACGGATAAAGAAATAGGTTATATTATACAAGACCTCTCCGTGTTCAAGAAATAGGGTAGGGGGGGGCAAGCACTTTTTTGTAATAATTATTCCTAATCTATTTCTCAACCCCTTATACTGCCACGTTAGAGGAAATTTTCTCTCTAGTTAGAAAAAATAATTTTCCTAGCGTGGCAGTATTTTTTCTATGGCTTATGGTTTTCTGACGAAGATGAAACCATTATCTTCATTGTCAAATTATTTTACGCCCCCTTAAGTCACATAAAGTATATGGACTTCCCAAGAAGAAATACTGCAGCGTCCTTGCTCCCATACTGATGCAAGTCTTTAGCCTCTATTCTTGTTCGGAAATCGTACGCTATATGTTCGGTACATCTATCTTATGGGTTTCACTGTTATTTTCCGCTACAACACGCAAAAGGTAACGCTGCTAAGCATTCGCTCATCAGCACAAAAGCCCCTCTTTGTTTATCAGAAGAGGTGAATTTATTCCTGTTAGCCCTTACCAGAAAAGCAATCTCCATCATTCATTACAATAATCTTCCATTCGTTGCCAAATTCCTTGGCGAATTCCTCTGGGTTTTCTGTATGAATAGGGATGATAGCCTTGGGATGCAACAAACGGAAGAACTCACGCAGGTCGGCCATATCAATATGTCCGCTTGTGTGCATATAATCGAAACCCTCATCCAGCGATTTAGCTAGATTCTCGTTGTATGCATCTGTACCTTCTTTGACGTAGCCGTTCCACATAGAAAGCACTTTCTTTTTCTCCCTTGGTATTTGTTCTATCAACTTGTCAAAGCGTGGGTTAGGGCGAGCTATAAGAACATAACCATATTTTTCAAGGGTTTCCTTAAAACTTTCTGAGACAAAGAAATTATTTTTGTCATACTTGTCATATATCAGTGATTGGGGCTCATACTTCCCATATTGGAACAATTTCGACCTATTCCATATAGAACCGCTTTTAACGACAGTATCCATTATCTCCTTCTGATACCCGTCTACATAGAAGTCGCGATGCGCCCTTCGAGCTGCATGATAGAGTGAAAACAATCTGTCAATGTTAGTTGATGAAAGATAGACAATGCATCCTTTATTCTCCTTAAACAACGTTTCAAAATCTCTTTGGAGGTTATATTCTTTCTTGCTTGCAGCCTTTGGGCGTGAAACATTTGAACCCTCACAAACAACATAATCAACCTCGCCTACATACTTCTGCAGCATCTCAGCAGTCTTGCCACTTCTGAAACCATGTAAGCGGAAATCGCCTGTGTGGTATACTGAGACACCACCTGCGACAATCTTGAAAGCGTAGGCATCGAAAGCTGAGTGGTCAACAGTTACAGGTACTATTGAGAATGGGCCAAACGAAAATTCTTCGTGCTCCTTAAATGTGTTGACGTACTCCAGACGTTCAAGCATCACCTTATGAGCATCATTTACACTTTTCAGATGGTTGGATAGGACTCTTTGAATGTCTCGTCCCACCCTACCCATATAGATAGGAAGTTCCTTTGGCAGTTTCGTGATACTTCCTATATGGTCACCATGATAGTGGGTAATGAGCAGAGCACTTTTAGAGAGGTCGCCATGGGTCAGCCCTTCGACCTGCAAATCGCCTTTCTTGGGACTACTAGGCAGTTCCTCGCCATAGTCAACGAAGAGTTTCCAACCATCTTGCTCATATTCTGTTACGCAACCACCTATCTGGTGCGTCCCGCGATGAATTCTGATGGTCATTATATTTTAATTTGAAATTTCACATCCTCATCTATGAAGAAAGGTGTAGAATCCAATTCTTTCATTAGTTTGTGAAGATACACTCGGCTCTTATCCATAAACTCATTATACTGAACTCCATTCATATAAACCAATGGAGAAGCTTTAAGCTTATAATCTTTCTCAATTTTGACATCCTCAAATAGTTTATTTTGAGATACAATCCGTCTATATGTGTATGCTTCAAGGACGCAACGTAGCATGGTTTCCTTACTATCTTCTTTCTTCAGTTCGAGAATATATATACTTTTTGTCCTTTCGTTCTTAGACAACAAGTCTATTTTCCCTAATCCCTTGTCATCCTTTACGTTCTTTAAAGGAGTTTGATAGTCTATTATGCAGCCCAAACCTTCAAAGTCCTTTTTGAATAGCTTTTTAGCCGTAATCTCCTCCTTGCGATTTGTTTCCCTGTCAATTATTCCATCATGGCTTGGTGTTTTATAGCTTTTTCTCCTTTCAATTGACTGTATCTCACGAAATTTATTTATGTGCTGGAGCAACCATTCTGCAATTATTTCTGTATACAACAATCCCTCAACCGACTTACCTCTATAGTTAATAAAGTTTTGAGCATAGAAACTCTTCATGTCTTTTGATGCCTTTTCACACATTTCAATAATCTCTTCTTTTAAATAAGATTTCATAGCTTTATGTTTTTATTATTAATTCTTCTGCAAAAATACAATTATTTCTTATACTCTCTAACCTTCTGTTGTTTTTTTTTCTTCTAATGCTCGTCTTATTCCATCTCTTATTTCTTCTTTTACTTTCTGCCTTACTATTCCACTAATCATTGTATGCCCATTGCGTACTGGTTTGTGGGACCATGTGGTTGAATGTTGCTGGAGCCAGGCAACTTTATCTCTCCCAAACCTACAAATGATATACTTCGATGGGTGATTCGATGGAGCATAATTTTTGCGATATATTTTCTTCTTCATTTTTTAAACATTTTTTCAACGTCAACGCGGTTCTATCTTCCGGATAATGATTTGTGTGTCATTGCCATAACGCTTGGGCATATCACCAACAAGCTGTCGGACTCTTGCTATGGCTTCTGTTTCACTTGGACCATGCATAGTAATTAATGCTGCCGACGTGTAAACCAACGTACACAATCGGCCTGCTATAAAACCATACTCTACTCGATACATTCTCATACTCATATTTTTTTCCTTATAATTGTTTTCTCCTAATATTTTTATCCTAAATAATCACGAAGCAAACTGTTGCGACTGCCAGTGCGAAGTTTGCGGATGGCCTTTTCGCGAATTTGACGTACACGCTCGCGGGTAAGACCGAAACGTTCGCCAATTTCTTCCAGTGTCATCTCCTGATGGTTGATGCCAAAGCTCATTTCCACGATGTCCTTCTCACGCTCGTTGAGCATGCTTAGGGCACGGTCAATCTCTGTAGCCAGACTCTCGTTTACCAAGCTCTTGTCGGCCATGGGCGAATCGGGGTTCTGCATTACATCCAGCAGACTGTTCTCCTCACCCTCCACGAAGGGAGCGTCCACGCTGACGTGGCGGCCGCTGGCACGCAGAGAGTCGTTGATCTTCTCGGGTAGCTCGTTTACCAATTCGGCCAGCTCGTCGGCACTGGGCTTGCGCTCGTGTTCCTGCTCGAACTTGGTCATAGCCTTGGTAATCTTATTAACGGCACTCACCTGGTTCAAGGG
>ODAJ014753985.1_pt1 | contig 19793 bp, 17 predicted proteins | sample 1539241 | NCBI WGS metagenome assembly ODAJ01 (sample SAMN02144231, study PRJEB22623) | gut metagenome | biome: sheep rumen | host: Ovis aries | place: New Zealand | reverse complement strand
GGTCAATAAATTTAGATAAAATCTGTTGTTAAAAATAAATGAGTAAAATTTTACAAAAAGAAGGAGATTAAAAATGATTTATGGTTATATCAGGGTAAGCACAGACAAACAAACAACAGAAAATCAAAAATTTGAAATTGAGGAATTTTCCAAAAGAAACAACATCAATATTGATTATTGGGTAAAAGAAACAATTAGTTCTACAAAACAATTAGATAAAAGGAAATTAGGGAAGTTATTAAAACACATAAAGAAAGGAGATATTGTTATATCTTCCGAACTATCAAGGTTAGGTAGAAACTTATTACAGGTAATGAGTATTTTACATCAATGTATGAATAAAGAAGTTCAAGTATGGACTATTAAAGATAATTACAGATTAGGTGCAGATATTCAAAGTAAAGTATTGGCTTTTGCTTTTGGCTTATCTGCAGAAATAGAAAGAAACTTAATATCGCAAAGAACAAAAGAAGCTTTAGCAAGATTAAAAGCCGAGGGTAAAGTATTAGGTAGACCTATAGGTAGTAAGAATAAAGTATTAAAGCTAACAGGTAAAGAACATAAAATAAGGGAATTACTACGGAATAAGGTATCTAAATCAGCAATAGCAAGAATCCTAAAAGTCCACCGAATAACCGTCAGCAATTTTATAAAAAACATGACTATTAAATAACAATAATTTATAATATGTAAAACTATTTGTTTTTATATTAATTTTTATTTTGTTTATCTAATTCCTCAATTAAATTTGATAAGTAGTCAATGAATTTTCCTAATTCAGAATTAATAGCTTTTTCTTGTGCCTCAAATATTGGATTTAAATATTTTATATCTGTATCTATTTCCAGTTCCTGTCGTAGATTATAAAATGTAGAATTTATTAGAGGTGATATTTCTTTCATTTCTTCTATTAATTCTTTGATAAAAATAATTTGTCCTTGAAGATATTGTTTGTTGAAGTCTTTTCTTTTTTCATTGTATGTGTCTGATTGTCCTTGTTCGAATTTGAAAGTTTCATTTAAATGATTGAATCTTTCAGAACTTATGTTTACACTTTCGCTATTTTCTCTCATTAGCATTAGAACTCTTTTTATTTCTTTCTGACTTTCATTATAAAAATTATTTTGAATATCAATATCAATTTTTATCTTATTTAATGAAAAAAGTTTAGGCATTAATCTTAATATTAATGTTTGATATTTTGTTGACAATTCTGTAATTGTTTTTATTGTTTCTTCTTTACTAATCAAACTTATTTTTGAAACAGACATAAAAAAATCTTTAAACCCATCATATAGATTTGTATTTTGAAGATTTATATTAATAATAGAACCTAAATATGAATTTGCTTTTGATAAATTATCAACTGCTTGTAAATAAATTTCTTTTTTTGTTATCTGTTTTCTTTCTTTATCTTTTTCAATAGAATCATGATATAACTGTTTTTCTAATGTTTTTTTACTAGCTCTATAAGATATAATACCACCTAGTATTGTTCCAAAGAGAGTTCCTATTATTGGTAAAGTTATATTTAATATGCTGATAGTTTCTTTTGTAATTTCCATTGAACAATTATATAAATTTAATAATATTTTATAAATAAAAAATTCTCAAAAATTTTAATAATAGCCTATTAAATTACATTTTTTCAATTTACAAAAAATTATTATGTTTACAAATAAGAATAAAAATATTATGCTTTATTCATAAGTAAATTGATTGGAGGAAAAGAAATGAAAGAAAAAATTATAGAAGGAATAATTACTATTATTTTAGCTATAATTGCTTTATTTGGAGGAATTACATTTATTAAGAACAAAAAAAAGAGTTCAACAAAGATTAATCAAAAAACAAATAAAAGTAATAATGTTACTCAAATAGGAATACAAAATAATTACAAAGAGAAACAAGGGGATAAAAGTGATGAATAATCCTAATATAAATATTAAACAAAAGTTAAAAAATAGTGAAACTGTTACTCAGGTAGGAATACAAAATAATAATTATATTGGATTATCTCCGGAAGAAGCTTGTAAACTTGCTACTAATTTGTTCCTTGAAAATTTTCCAAAACTTCAAGAAGAAGCTTCTAAAATTATAAAAGAAAGAGTAGATAAGTTGATGCATAAAGTAGTTGAAAATATTTATAAAAAAAACATAAAAGATTTATCTCCTTTTAAAGATCCTGATGTTCAATATACTCTAATAGAAGCTCAAAAAAATTATTCTAGGTTTAATAATTCTATTGATCTATTGGCAGAATTAATAGTAAATAGAATTGAATGTAATGACGATGATACTATTTTAAAAGTTGCAACAGATAATGCAATAAAAATAGTACCTTTATTATCTCAAAAAGAATTAAATTACTTATCATTATTATTTTTACTTAAAGAAGTGAGATTTACAAATATAAATAATATTGAAGAATTAAAGAAACACTTTGAATTATTAAATAATACTTTTCCCAATGTTAGTCAATCTTCTCAAAATTATTTAGTATCCTTATCTTGTTTACAAATAGGCATTGTAGATATCGCAGAGACATACAGTTCTTTATATAAATTAGGTCTAAACGATGTGAAAAAAATAGTCCCAGATACATTTAAAGAATTAGATGGTGATTATATTACAACACACACAGGAAAAATTATAGCAATTATTAATGCAGAAAAATTAATGAATACTAAATTTGACAAAAAGATTTGGATACATTCATAACCACTAGTAACTAAAAAGATGTATACTGTTTATAAAACTAATTTTAAAATTTGCGATTTACACTACTCACCAATATATAAACAACTTGAATTAAAGGTTCTATATTAATTTTTATACTTGATTAATGAGTATATGATGTACTATTAATATGTAATGCAACAAATGAAATGATATGAGGATATACAAAAAATTGAAATGAGAGTTATAACATGAAAAAAGATTTTTTTAATTTTATTCAAGATTTTCTATTAAGATACAGCATTTATTTTGGAATACTTTATTTGCTCTATGACAATCAATTAGAACTTAGAAATGTCTTTTTTAATCCATATTTACAAATTCTTTTACTGATATTAATAGCATGTTTTATAATAAAATTTATACAAACCAAAACTAAATTTTATTTTGTTGGTTATTTTATTAAAAATTATTTTGCAATAATAATAATATCGTTTTTATTTATATATACGGATTTATATTCTATTCAAGATTTTTTTATAAAATCTTTTATGTTCATAGCAGTAATGGATTTTATTGGATATCTATTCTTACATTATACTGATATTATTTCTATTGTAACAAGTAAAGATAAATATTTTTTTGAAAATGATGAACCAATAAAAAATATGGCTGAAGATAGCATAGGAAGAGAAGACTTTATTAAAAAATTAAAAACAGTTTTTGAAAACAAATTAGAAACTGAAAAAGGCAATGTTATTGGTTTATTTGGAAAGTGGGGAGAAGGCAAAAGTAGTGTAATATATTTGTTAAAACAAATTATAAATAAAAATAATTTTGAATTTATATTTGTAAACCCATGGTTTAATGACACAAAAGAAAAAATGTTAAATGCTATTTTCGGAGAAATAAATAGTTTCGCAAAAAAGAATTACCCATATAAATCTTTAGAATCTGAATTTAATGATATTGTGAAATTATCAACTATAAAGGTTCCAGAAACACCTATTGAAATAGATTTGAATAAATTTACTGCTGATAAAAATGTCCAAAATAAAGTACTTGAAGTAGGAAATATTTTAAAAAAGTATTCAAAAAGAATAGTCATTGTTTTAGATGATTTGGATAGATTAAATAAAAACAATATTTTGTTTATACTTCAAATTGTTCAAATGTTTAGAGAAAATACAAATATTGTTTTTATTTTAAGTTATGATGATGAAAAGTTAAAGCAGATATTATGTGAAATATCAGAACCTTGTAACAAAATAAATGATGATAATAAAATAATAAAAACTGCTTTATATTATGAAGATTATATTAATAAAATAGTTTCTGTTCCAATTAAATTGTTTAAGATAGGACGTTTTTTTATAACTGGGGAGCTAATAAAAAAATTAAACAATATTTTTCAAGGACAAATTATAATAGACGATTCATCTTTATATTATATATCTACAGAACCATTTGAAACAATCAGAGATGTGAAAAGATTTTATAACTATTTTATAGTAGCATATGAATTTTTTGATAAAAAATTAGATATTTACAATTTTATAAATATTTCTATATTATGTACTTTTTACCCGGAATTATATGATAATGCTTATTACAATAAAAGACAATGGTTTGATTTTGATGATTGGAAAAGCATAACTAATCATTTTTCGATACAAAATCGTGAAGAAGAAAGAAATAAAAACATCAATGCTTTTTTTAAAAAATTAATAGAGCAATATAATGAAAAAGATCAACAAAAATTAAAGGAATTAATCTTTTTAATAAGCAAACCTTATAATGAGGCTAACAAGAAACAAATGTCAAATAGTAAAACGGCTCATTCCGAAAATATGAGCTATTTTGTAGATATTAGATTTTTAAATTCGTACTTTGTTCAATATAATTCTTTTAATACTATAATTTCAAATTTAGAATTATGGAAGCAAGAGAAAGACTTTGATCAAAGATATAAATTAATTAATGATTTTATATTACAAAGAATGGAAGTTAATCAAATAGAAGAGCTTTTTAAGTATATAAAAAATCATTTAAATAATAATAAGTATAGTGAGATATCTGAACAAATATGCTTCGTTTTTGCTCGAAATTCATTAGATATTGTAGATAAAAAAGAAACAAAATTATTGGATTATGTAGATGTTTCTAATACAATCATAAGTATATTAAATGGAAATCAACAATATGATTTTACAAAAATTATCGAAGAATCGTCTTCTGCTGTTTTAGCTCTTTTTTTGATGCATAGATGTTATAGAAGTATAGAAAATAATTTTGATCAGTTATTTAATAATATTTGTCTAAAAATAGAAAAATATATTGAAATTTTTTTAAGGTGTCTTTATGTTCAAAAAATAACTATATTATTTAATATTTGTATCCTATCATGGTTATTTGGAAAACAACATTTTGAAACATATAAACAAAAACAAAATGCTTTAAATATAAAAACACTAAAAGAAAAAGAATTCAAAGAATTAAAAAGAAGAGTTTTTATTGTTATGTATTATTTCAATGAAAATATAGATTGGTTTAAATTTTTTGTTTTGGATACTTTTTTTGATAATCTCAAAGATTATATTGATTATAATAATAAAGATATGAATATTATTGAATCAATAAGTATTATATTTCAAATACAGCTATGGGGATTTAATAATTTAGAAAAAGGAGCAAAAATTTTATTAAATGATGAATGGATAGAATTATTATCCGATTTGAAAAAAGATAAAAATTTTATAGAAAAATTGGCTATTGAAAATATATTAATAAATAGAGAACAAGACTATAATGACGAATTTAATATTTATGCTTATTTTAAGAATACTAATTATTCACATATAAGACCAAATCTTATATCTATAAAAGATAACAAAGAAATTAAATTACTAAAAGTAGAATATATACAAGATATTAATACTAAGTTTAATAGTAAAGATATTTTTGAAGCTGTAAGAAATTCTATGCTTGATGTTATGATGGAACCAGGAATCAAAAGACCTCGAAAAATTTATTATACTCTTTATTATATTTGTGATAATGAAGAAGATAAAAAATTCATAGAAAGTGACAACAATATATTAAAACAATTAGAAATTTTAAATAATATTTATCAGATAAAAATATGTTGTGGGGTGCAATTTAATATAAAATGTAAAACTGTTGATGAGATTTTTAATGAATGTAGCTTTGATATTGAAGATTATAAAAAGAAAGAAGAATAAAACAAGAACAGGAAAAAGAGATGGATATATTAATTTTAGGAAACGGTTTTGATTTGGCTCATGGTTTAAAAACGAGATACACAGATTTTTTAAACTATTGGAAAAAAGATAAAAAAGTAGAAAATGTTTGGTTAAGACATTTTATAAACAGACAACAAAAACTTGGTGATAAATGGATAGATCTAGAAAAAGAAATCTACAATGTTATTAAAGAAATAAATAAAAATCTAGTATTGATAACAAACTATTATAAAGATGATTTACTTTCCAAATTATATCCTTTTCAAAAAGGTTATGATAATTCTCTTGATTTAAGAAAAATAAATAGTAAGTTTAAAATATCACCAAGAATTTATGAAACAGATGAAAAAGAATATACTATTGTAGAAAGAGTTGATGGATTATATTATTATTTCAAAACATATAAAGGTTTAATAAATTTTTTATATGACCAATTACGAGATTTTACAAACAAGTTTAATAAATATTTATCAACAGATGTTTTACCTAATATCGGTAATAAAAAATTGAACTTTAATCTATCTCAAGATAAAACAATAAGAGTTCTAAATTTTAATTATACAAATACTTATGAGGAGTTATATGATCCACATAGTATATATGCAGATGCAAATCCTAAATATATTTATATACATGGAAAAGTTTGTGATTCAAATGATTGTAATTTGGTGTTAGGAACACAGTCTTTTTCAAATGAAGAAATTAATGTTGAATTTAATGTATTCAAAAAACACAATCAAAGACAAATGTTTGGAACAATTGAAGGCTATCAGAAATTATTAAATGAATTAGATGACAGGCGAAGAATAATAACTCCTACTTTTCATATAATAGGACATTCTTTAGACAGAACAGACCATAACATATTAAGGCTTATATTTAAAGTAAGAGAAAAAAGTAAAATAAATATCTACTATCACAATCCTGATGCACACAAAAGATTAATAAATAATATTACTGAAATTATTGGTGAAGAAGAAGTTATGACAAAAGTTAGATTTATTGACCAAGAAGACCCTAAACGAGGAATTTTGATTCCTAAAAAATAGTTTAAAGGAGTTTTCGTTGGTAATAAGAACAGGTGAGTTTAGTAACTATAGAACTAATTATAAAACAGAAGAATACTATGTTGCATATTTAGATTTTTTAGGAACTAAAAGTTTTATTGAAAAAGATAAAGATAATAAATATTTAAATGATATAAATTTGATATATGAAGATTCTATTAGTTATCTTAAATTTGATAAACATAAACCTTTCATAAAAATATTTTCAGACAATATCTTATTAGCAGAAAAAGTATGTGATGATACAGAAACAAACATAGAGAATATAAAAAATTTATTTAGTTTGTGTGCAACTATACAAAATATTGCTTTAAAAGAAGGATACTTGATTAGAGGAGCAATAACTAAAGGAGTTTTTTTCCATAATGAAATTTTTGTTTATGGTAAAGCTTTGGTAGAAGCAGAGCAAATGGAACGAGAAGTTGCAATATATCCCAGAATTATTGCAAAAAAAGAAATTGTTAATATGGATGAAGTTCATTTCATTTTGGATAGTGACGGATGTTATTATTTAAATAATTTTATATATACATGTGTTATTGGTTATGGTGGTCTTATAAATTATAAAATTAAAATTTTAGAGAATTTAAAAATAAACAAAGACAATGAAAAGATAAAGCAAAAAATAATGTGGTTGATAAACAGATATAACTACATAACAAATTATAGTTGGTTTCGCACTTATCCCAAAATTAAATCTGAAGAAATTTCAGATGCATTGAAATAAATTTATTAAAAATATTTAAATAAAGATTAGATTTTTACTCTAAATTCATATTAGTATTATTTTTAATGATTTTTGCTATATCCGGACGGTATTTTTTTATCCATTTATCAAAAATTTCTTGAATAAATGGAGCAACCCAATATTGAGAGCCTTCCTCTGGTGTAAGTCCACAATCTAAATAGTCTATATAATCACTGGATGACATATAAATATCTTCCAAAAAAAATAATAAGGATAAATGTAAAATAAAAATATTTATTAAATCCATAAAAAATAAATCTAAATATTTAATGCGATTATTAATAACAACAGTATTGTCATTAATAATTATGTTTTTGTAATAGTTATAATGCATATAATCATTACACCTATTTCTTATTGCTTTATAAATATTATTTTTATCTAAAACACTTATTATTAGTTTTAATCTATCGGATTTTAATATATATTTTAATATTTCTTTAAATTCAGGAATTTTTTCTTTCCCTTTTAACCAGTTATCAATTTTTTCCACGACATATTTTTCAATACTAAAATTATCTTTTAAATAGAGATTCACATAAATATTTATAATACACATATCATAATATTTCCTTAACAGAGCATAAGCATCGCTAATTCTGCCCTTTTTTAAAACATCATTTATAGACTCTAATGTTCCACTAATAGAAGTCATTATATAAGTATCAATATTAATAATATTTTTTGTGCCTAACGAGCAAAATCTCATTATTGAAAAAGAAAATTCATTATAAAATTTTGACATTTCTAATAGTTCAATAAAAATTTCATGTTTGTTATATTCTTCCGATAAATTCTTTTCTATCATAATTATATTACCTGCTTATGTTTATTTATAGAGTAATATCTACGTTCTATCAAAATTTTTAAATATTTTTATTTTTTGTAAATACAAATAAGTTTAATCATAGCTCATTTGTATTTTAACAGTAATTCGATTAGTGATATTTTATCAAAAGATTATGAATATTTCATAAAAACTTTTTTTAAACCTACAAGACAAATATTCATTCTTAATTTCATAAAACACCTGACTATTAAATAACAATATTTTATAATATAAGAAAAATAAAAAGGTTGTATAATATGGATTTTTTATATCGTTATCGTTCAATAGATAAATTATTTGAATACAAAGAACTTGAAAATCTTGAAATATATTTTGCCAAGCCGGATGAATTAAACGACCAAATGGAAGATTATATGAACATTGTTTGGCAAGGGGATGAAATAGCTTTTCAATGTTTGTTTAAACATTATTTGTATTTGCTTACACATTTATATTATGAAGCAAGTATAAGAAATCGAGATAAAAGGTTAGATATTGAGCATTTACCTGTTTTTTTAGCAATAGATATTTTGAATGCACCGGAAATTAAAACTTTTTTTAAAGAAATATATTTTGAATTTTTTAGTTCTCAATCTATTGCTGAAATTCCAAAAAAGTTAGCACAATCAAATAAAAAATTTACAGCAGGTGAAATATTATTAATTTTAAAAAGCATACATCTATATGCTTACTATATAATAGATTCAAACATTAAAAAAATTTTTTATAGAATAAATCCATTTCAAAGCAAAGAGTATAGTGAGAGTTATAGAGAAGTAAAGAATTGGGATGGTTGTTCAAAAACAATTAATTTATTAATTGGAGGATTATATTATAGGGAACAAATTGTAAATCAATTTAGCAATTTTAGTACTCAATATCAAATTAATAAAGCTATGGTAAATAATTTACACCAAGATAAAGATACCTATAATATAAATATTTTATCTTTTGATTTTCCTGATTTGTATATAAAAAACATTAAGAAATTATTATATAACAGTTTTTGTGTTGCATGTTTTTCTGCAACTTTTCAAAATGAACCGATGTGGGCACACTATGCTAATAATGAAAATGGTATTTGTTTAAGATATAAAATCAAAAACGAGAATAATAAAAGTTTTATTAATTTGAATTCTGCTTATGGGGATAATAGAAGTGATAAAATAGAAAAAATTTATAGAAATCATGAAATTTTTGCTGTTAATTATTCTGATGTTTATCCGGAAATTGATTTCTTTACTTCATTAGGATGTTTGCCAAAAAAAATATTAGAAGATTTTTGGCTTACTAACTACGACAGAACAGAATTTAGTTCTTGTTTAAAAAAGTATGATAATCATAATGAATGGTATTATAATTATCATAAAAAAGCTACAGAATACATTTGCACAAAATCAAAAAATTGGGAATACGAGCAAGAATATAGAATTATTCTTAGAGAATTATTATATCCTGCATATGAAGAAAAACAAAATAGACTTGCAAACTATAAATTTGAAGATTTAGATGCAATCATTTTCGGAAGAAAAGTATCTATAGAAGATAAGAGAAAAGTTGTGTGGATTATAAATAAATATTGCATGGAAAACAATGTAAAACCTTGTAACTTTTATGACCTATACTACTCAACAATATCTAAACGACTAGAACTAAAACCCTACAATAATTTTTATACTTAGTATAACATTAATTTTTTTTCTTAGAAATTTGATAATCTTTAAGTACATAATCTATCATATCAAATAATAATTGAAAATTATAAAATTTATCTTTATCAAAAGTTTTTGTTAGTTTTGCAAATTCAGTTTTTTTATCTTTTTTAAATATCAATATTTCACCACCCATTGCAATTTTTTGTTTCTTACAAAATCTTTCAATAATATCATTTGAAAAATATTTTTCTATGGATAAATAAGAATCTTTAATATCTTCTCCTGCTTCGGCTTTCCTTAATTCTGGAACAGGTAGAGGGAAAATGTATCCTTTGCCACTTTTATGTTTCCAAAGACAATCTTTTTTTTCATAATTCGAATTCGGAAGTCTTTCCTTTAAATTTTTTAAAGCTTCATCATAATCTAACAGTCCAATAAATAATGTGTGTGGATAATTATTAAATATCTCTTCTCTTTTAAAAAGATTTAATATAAAATAACAATCAAACATAGGACATAATATAAAAGGCATTTCTTGTTGCTCCTTTAATTTATTCCATGCCGTAGTTATAATCATTTTGTCAGTAATTCCCTCAACACATAATATTGGCTTTGTAGTATTTGATATCGTGTCTTCTAAAGATAATTCAATGGTATCTTGTTTTACCAACATTAAACCAGATGATAGTTTTTCTATTGCTATTTCTTTCTCTACTTTTTCAATAATATTTTTTTCTTTATCCATAAATAAAATATCAACATCTTCATTTTCTGGTGTATAAGCTATTGTTGATGGGGAATGAGTTGCTATGATGACTTGTATTCCATATTCTTTAACAAAATTTTCATATACTATATCCATAAACATTTTGCTTAATGATGGATGCAAATGGGCATCAGGTTCATCTAGTAATAAACATTTTACTTTTTTTAATGAATTTGTATTATGTACCCACATTATTAATGAAACAATCATTTTTTCACCAGAAGAAAGTTCTTGTAATTGAATATTATTACTAGACAAATCTTTAAAATATATACTCATTGGATTTACTCTTAAAGTATCTAATCTATATTTAAAGTTATATTTTTCAAGTAATTCATTTATAATATCTTTAGGCGTTTTTTGATTATAAATTTTCTGAGCTTCTATAGGATTTTCTTTTAATATTTCTAATGCATTTTTATCTTTAGCTCTTTTCCATTTGAAGAAAAACTTTATAAAATTATTCCATTCTTTTATATTTTCATTTATTTCGGGAGGGCAATAATCTGTATGTCCTTTTTCTATAATTTCACGAAATTTATCATTGCCACAAATTTTTTTTACCTTTCTTAAATTTGGATGATTTATTAAAATTTCATCTTCCTTTTTTCCTTGAAGTATTAGTTGTTTGTAATTTGTTATTTCATTATTTAAAATATTTAATTCATTATCATATCTTTGTTCTATATCTAATTCAGTAATTTGTTGATTATTTCTTACAGTTTCTTGTCTTATCTCTGCATTCCAGTTATATTGAATATAATTTATTTCTTCATTTTGATAATTCAATTTAATCCTATTTAAATAATTTAATAAATGTGTTTTTCCACAACCATTTAAACCCGTCACAATCGTTAATTTATTTAATTCAACTTCTCTGTTTTGATAATTTTTCAATGATACTTCATTTCTGTTCAAATTTTGTAAAATTGGTATTTTTAACATATTCTATTTCCTATTTATATTATTTTGCACACATTATATATTTTTTTTATTAAACATGGTATTAAATTTAATTCTAAAATTCTTAAATATTTATAATATTAAGAATACTAAAGTCTGTATAGAATAACTATTTTTGATTTTATAAGAATATCTTAAAATCTTTTATGAGTAAAAAGATTTAAAACAAAGTTAATTCTTACATATCCGTACTAGGGATAAGGTGGGGATGTTCAACTTCTCTTCAGGGCGATTCGTTAAACTCTAATCCATAAGCTTTAAGCTGTAAGCTAAAATTTCGCATTTACAAACGACAACAAAAATATTATATTCTAACCATAAAGTTAGGGCGGGGAAATAATGTTGTTGTTAGTTCAAATTTTAATTATAGCTTTAGTTTTAGTTAGCATTTTTACTAAAAAAGTACGGATGTTATCTATACTTGTTGCTACCATATTGTTTCTTTTGACTTTTCCGAATACTTTCCCGAATATAGGAATGAATATTTATTTAATTATGTTATTCCTTGCATTCTTGTTTAGTAATTTAATTGATTCTTTTATTCGTCCTCTTAGTTATGCAGAAGAAATAATTATAGGGGGTTTTGTTTACATTTCTTTGTTTTTGCTCGACAGAAAATTTATTAATACAGAGGTGGATCAATGGTTTGATTACTTTGATGCGCTAAGCAACATAACCTTTTTAAATGTTGTTGATTTGGCATTTGTAATATTCGGTTGGATAATCACCTTGCTTAATAAGAAACAAGTTCCTCAAGAATAAGCTCTAATATTTAAACTTTAAGCTGACTGTTTCGTCGTTGTCGTTGGTTGCTCTTAAAGAGTTTTCAAGTTTTTACAGTTGCCGTTTTGTCTTTGTCGTTAAAGACCTTAAGATTTTGAGTTACCTTGTTTGCTCTCAAAGGATTTCAAGATTTTAAGCTATAACGAAATATTTGGTGAATGAAGTGTACGTAAAAGAAAGCGGTAGCGATTGGTACTCGATTGAGCCAAATACGAAGTTAGAATTTAAAAGATAAATCCGTTTCGCTCCAAATTTTGAAAAAATTTAAAATTTGGGTATTTTTTCTAGATATTCTTCATAAGATTTTCCGAACCTTTTCTTAAGTTGCGGTTCTTCCACATAATGAATATAAAACAAGATTTAAAGGTTAACATACTCCAACCGGCAAAAAACAAGCCTATAATGCCCGTAATTAAGCTGAAAATGATTTGAAGTATACTTGGACGGTTAAAAGTAAAATTTGTTAAATAAAGCAAAACTGCCGGTATTACAATTAAAACATTTACCGGCAAAATAAGTATTGCCGCACTCCAGTTATCAAAAATTTTACTTTTCAATGATTTAGTCATCTTCTACTTGTTTTCAAAAGGGGATTTTTCCGTTATTGTTCCGTCCGGAAGTTGATACACAATTTTTCCGTTCAAGCAATAAACATTAGGAATACCTTTTCGGGTATTTTCTTCTTGAGCTTTTTTAACCGCTCTAGCAACTATTCTGGTAAGATTAATACTTGTTTTTGTCATAAATTTTCCCTAAACAAAGTATATAAGTTTTCATTCAATATTTCAATGTCATCTTTACTAGTTTGTTGTGCTACTATAGTTGAACTATCGTTACCATTATAATACAAATTCCATTCATCTGCCAAATTTTTATACTTGTTCCAAAAATTTGAAATACTTCTTTTATATCTTCTAATAACATCTTCGTCAGGAACAGGATGTCCGCCGTTTTTAACCCTCACTTTAATTCTTTCAATACAAATTTTTGAATTATCAACAAAAGTATAAAGTAAAATAATTTTATATCCTAATTCTTTTGCTTTTTCAAATGTTTTAATATAGTTGTTACCTGACAATGTTGTTTCTACTGCAAAAGACAATTTTTCTTTAAAGCATTTTTCTATTCTTCTTTTTGTTTCTTTCCCTGCAGAAATTTTTACTTTTGAAATATTTGTAGGGTTTAATTCTTTCGCTATATCATCTGCATTGATATACTCTAATTTTTGTTCTTGTAATAATTCCTTTGCAATTGTACTTTTACCGCTGCCGTTTGCACCTGCTAATACATAAAAAGTTTTTTTATTCATAAAATGATTTTATTAAAATTCACCAATTTTTACAACATTTCCCGAAAAAGCTATACCTTCTAAACTTGCCGTTTCCATCCTTCCATACTTCTATACCTCCATCCCTCTGCCGTGCTGCCGTTTTCAAACTGCTGTTCTAATAATATATAATAATAGTGATATACTTAAAACATTAAAGGAATACTGTATGAACATACATCAAGAACCTAAACAAATTAAAATTCGCGGTGCAAGAGTTCACAACTTAAAAAATGTGGATGTCGATATACCGTTAAACAAAATTGTTGCCGTTGCGGGAGTATCCGGTTCGGGAAAATCGTCACTTGCATTGGGTGTTTTGTATGCCGAAGGTTCAAGACGATATTTAGATTCTCTTTCAACTTATACAAGAAGAAGAATGACACAGGCTTCAAAAGCGGATGTTGACGAAGTTTTGTATGTTCCGGCGTCCCTTGCATTACATCAAAGACCTGCAGTTCCCGGAATTCGTTCCACTTTCGGAACGGGAACCGAACTTTTAAACAGTATTCGTTTAATGTTTTCAAGACTTGCAAGTCACAGATGCCCCAACGGACACTATTTACAACCTACACTTGCCGTTGCAGCGGAAAAAGAACTTGTTTGTCCGCAATGCGGAGCACATTTTTATGCACCGTCGGCGGAAGAGTTGGCATTTAACAGTCAGGGGGCCTGTAAAAAATGTGAAGGAACAGGTACCGTAAGAACAGTGGATAAAGCTTCTCTTATACCGGACGAAACACTTACAATAGATGAAGGTGCCGTTGCACCGTGGAACAGTCTTATGTGGAGTCTTATGACGGATGTTTGCAGAGCTATGGGCGTAAGAACAAATGTTCCGTTCAAAGATTTAACCGATAAAGAAAAAGATATTGTTTATAACGGACCCGCGACAAAAAAACATATATTTTATAAAGCAAAAAATACAAATGTTGCAACAGAACTCGATTTTACATACTATAATGCCGTTTATACCGTGGAAAATGCTCTTGCAAAAGTTAAAGATGAAAAAGGCATGAAAAGGGTTGAAAAGTTTTTAAAGGAAGAACCCTGCGACAAATGTTTGGGGACAAGGTTATCCGAAGCTGCCCGAGCACCTAAACTTATGGAAAAAACTCTTGATGAAGTTTGTAAAATGACCTTATCAAACCTTGTGAACTGGGTAAACGAAGTTCCTTCTTGGGTACCTGCGGAAATGAAACCTATGGCAAAAAGTATATGTGAATCGTTTCAAACGGTTGCAAAAAGGTTAATGGATTTAGGGTTGGGTTATCTTTCTCTTGACAGAGCAGCATATACTCTTTCCACCGGAGAAAGACAAAGAATGCAACTTGCCCGTGCCGTAAGAAACAGAACTACCGGTGTTTTGTATGTGCTTGATGAACCGTCAATAGGGTTACATCCGTCAAATATAGTGGGATTAAAAGGTGTTATGCACGATTTGGTTGCGGACGGCAATTCGGTAATATTGGTTGACCACGATATGCAAATTTTAAAAGAAGCCGATTGGCTTATTGAACTCGGTCCTTATGCCGGATCCAACGGCGGACAAATTATTGCCGAAGGAACAATTGACGACATAAAAAAGAAAAAAGAATCGTTAATAGGTCCGTTCCTTTCACAAGAAAAAAGTATAAATTTAAATAAAAATTCGGATACAGGCAAAATATTTTCCAAAGGAAAAATTTGTTTATCCACGACAAACATTCATACGGTAAAACCTTTGGAAGTAAAGATTCCCAAAGGAAAACTTACCGTAGTTACCGGAGTGTCCGGTTCGGGAAAAACAACCATGGTGTTGGAAAGTCTTGTTCCGGCAATAGAATCAAAAATTTCAAACAAAAAACTTCCGGAACATATTTTATCGATACAAGCAGACGGTATAGAACATATAAAACTTATAGATGCAACACCTATAGGTATAAATGTCCGTTCGACTGTGGCAACTTATGCCGATGTTCACGACGAACTCAGAAAAATATATGCAAGATCGCAGGACGCTAAAAAAGCAGGGTATAAAGCAGGCGACTTTTCTTATAATACAGGAAATCTTCGTTGTCCCGTTTGTGACGGAACAGGCAGTATAAGCCTTGATGTTCAGTTCTTGCCGGATGTGGATATTGCCTGCCCGGATTGTCACGGTTCAAGATATGCAAAAACAGCATACAACATAAAACATATAAATAAATCGGGAGAAAGTTTGTCGCTTCCGCAACTAATGGATATGGATATAAACAGAGCACTTCCGTTTTGTAAAGATATGAAAACCGTTTATCAAAGATTAAAAATTTTGCAGGATTTAGGGTTGGGTTACCTTACGTTAGGGGAAGAAACTCCGAGTCTTTCCGGCGGAGAAGCACAAAGATTAAAACTTGCAAGCGAGATGGGTAAAACACAATCGGATTCCGTTTTTGTGTTTGATGAGCCGACAATAGGTCTGCATCCGTTGGATGTTCAAACCTTACTTAAAGTTTTTGCATCTCTTATAGATAACGGTGCAACAGTTATTGTTATAGAACACGATTTGGATGTTATAAGAAATGCCGATTATATAATTGATATGGGGCCCGGCGGCGGTGAAGACGGAGGAAAAATTGTTGCCTGCGGAACACCGACACAAATAGCAGAAAACAAAAACAGTATAACGGGAAAATATATATAAAAAGTATAAGAATCAAAAATATATTTTGTTTGTATAAAAAAACATTTCTTTTATATAATAAGGACAATATTTTAAAAACATACAGGAAGGGGAAAAATGAACAATTCTAAAAGGTATTTGTATTTAATCGTCGGAACAATCGCATTATTATTTGCCGGAACGGTTTATGCCTGGTCTATTTTAAAAGTTCCTTTGGCACAAAATTTCGGTTGGACGGTTCCGCAACTTACGGTAAATTTTACACTTACAATGAGTTTTTTCTGCTTGGGCGGAATTTTAGGCAGTTTGCTTAACAAAAAAATAGGGTTAAGAAACACATTAATAATTTCAGCTGTTCTTTCCGGAGCGGGATTTATTTTTACATCGTTCCTTTCCGGCAGCAGTATATCTATGTTGTATGTTTGGTACGGAATAATATGCGGTCTCGGTATAGGTATTGCATACAACAACATCATTTCGACGGTAAATCAGTGGTTCTTGGATAAAAAAGGCTTTTCTTCCGGTGTGCTTCTTATGGGTTACGGAGCATCTTCTTTAATTATCGGTTCTATTGCAGCTAAAACTATAGCAAATGCAAATTTCGGTTGGAGAAACACATATTTGTCCATCGGTATTTGTTTGTTTATAGTTTTGTTTGCTTGTGCATTAATATTAAAAACAAGAGTATTTGATAATACAGCCAAAACAGCAGATACAGCCGCATTACAGGTTAAAGATTATACATTGGCAGAAATGCTCAAAAGTATTTCTTTTTGGAAAGCATTGCTTGTAATAACATTTTTGGCAGCTTGCGGAAACACGGTAATATCCATTGCAAAAGATATTTCTCTTGCAAGCGGACTTGCAGAAACTTTAGCCGTAACAATGGTCGGCGTATTATCGGTTTGTAACGGGTTGGGAAGAATTATTTGCGGTTTGATATTTGATAAATTCGGTTGTAAAAAGACAATGATATATGCGGATGTGTTAACCATAATTGCGGGAATCGTTATATTGGTTGCCGTAATGAATTCTTCCGTTATTTTGTGTATTGCAGGTCTTTGTATAGTAGGTTTATCTTTCGGTTGTTGCCCGACAATATCCGCGGCATTTATTGCAGACTTTTTCGGTAAGAAAAATTATAATTTAAATTATTCCGTATTTAATTTGAATTTGTTAATAGCTTCACTTATAGCATCACTTGAAAGTTATCTTTTAGCTGTTTCCGGCGGATACACGGTTCCGTTTTTAGTTTTAATAGCTTTAGCAGTAGTTGCTTTAGGAATAACATTAAGCATAAAAAAATCGTAATACGATTTTTTTTGACGTATAGATGCATGGAAACGACAATAAGCCGAGATTCCGCATCAAGTGCGGAATGACAATAATAATATAAATTTATAATAAAAAAACGATGGATAATTTTTATCCATCGTTTTTTACATATTTGCATCAAATCTTCCAATCTTCTAACCTTCTAAAATCTCACGTCTCTCTTTCCGTTTTCAATCTGTTTAATTCCGTCGAGAATTTTATTGTAATATTCTGTTCCTTCAAGCTGTTTAAGATATTTATCTATAACTTTGTTCCCGATTTCCGCAGTTTCTTTTGAAGCATAATCTACAATATATTCTTTAAATGTAAGAATTGCATTCGGCATACAAAAATTATGTATAAATTGTGTTTTAGCGTATTTCATAAATTCTTCACCGGTTCTGCCTGCTCTGTAACATGCAGTACAGAAAGAGGGGATTTCACCGATTTCGCAAATAGATTTTAAACAAGCATCTAACGATATTTCATCGTTTATGGTAAACTGTTCGGCATCTTTCAATTGGTTGGCTGTTTTAGATTTTACATAAGCACCTACTCCTATTCTTGTACCGGCATCCATTTGAGATACACCGAGTTTTATAACTTGGTCTCTTATTTTTTTAGGTTCTCTTGCCGTACATATCATTCCGGTATAAGGAACGGAAAGTCTTATTATTGCTACCAACTTTTTAAAATCTTCATCGCTGACTTTATATTTTAAGTGCTGACTTAACGGGGTGGAATTTGCAAGTGTTACTCTCGGAAACGATATTGTGTGAGGTCCTACACCGTTAAATGTTTTTTCCAAATGTATTGTGTGATACAAAAGCCCCATAACTTCAAATCTCCAATCGTATAAACCGAACAACACACCAAGTCCCATATCGTCGCAGCCTGCCCGGTATGCTCTGTCCATACAATAAAGTCTCCATCTGTAATGACCTTTTATTGTATCTTGCGGATGCATATATTTATATGTTTCATGATGGTAAGTTTCCTGGAACACCTGTATTGTTCCGATACCTTCTTTTTTCAATTTCTTGTATTCTTCCACGGATAAAGGGGCAGCATTAATATTTGCTCTTCTTATTGCACCTTTATCGGTTTTTGTTGAATATACGGTTCTTATAGTATCCACCATATAATCGACGGTAGTGTTGGCTGACTCTCCATAAACCAAAACTGTTCTTTTTTGACCTTCGTTAATCATAACTTTAACTTCTTCGGCAACTTCTTCCTGCGTTAAAGTTTTTCTCTTCATTGCGGTATTATCGCATCTGAATCCGCAATATCTGCATTTGTTTTCACATTCGTCACTGCAATATAACGGAGCAAATAAAACGAGTCTGTCTGCATAAACCTCGTGTTTAAGTTTATATGCAAGTTGATACATTTCTTCTATAGTTTCAGGATCTTTATTTTGTATCAAAATGGCAGTTTCTTCCGGTTCAAGACGAACACAGTTGTCTGCCTTTTGTAATACTTTCCTGACTTGTTCTTTTGTAGGATTTTCTGCCGCATTTAATTGTTTCCAAATTAAATCATCGTCGATGAAATCTTTTTCCATTTTATCGTATTGTTCTAATTCTTTCTTGTATTTTTCTAAAGAACTCATATCAAACTCCTTTTTATGTTTATAGCGACCGAAATATTTTAGTTACAACTTCGAATTTTCATAATTTATGTACTTTATCGCTTCGCTGACATCTTAGTACACTGCATTCTGAAAATTCTTCGTCTCACTAACAAATCTTTCGG
>ODAJ012105370.1_pt1 | contig 19805 bp, 7 predicted proteins | sample 1539241 | NCBI WGS metagenome assembly ODAJ01 (sample SAMN02144231, study PRJEB22623) | gut metagenome | biome: sheep rumen | host: Ovis aries | place: New Zealand | reverse complement strand
TGATGGTAGCTGGGAGAGTAGAATACCCGCTAAGGAATTGGGGAACAACTACAATGCAGGCACCTACTCCTTCAAATTGAAGGATATTGGTAAGGATTTTCGTTGCAAAGAATTTAAAATTCAGCCCCTACATGAGTTCAGGCATGATTGGGACATGGATAGCAACGACAAGGACAAGAAGAAAAAGTACACTGATCAATTTGCCGAAACCAAGGCCTTCGCACCATTTCCAATAGCTGTCATCGAGAAGACTGAGTTTGATCAGGATAGCAATCGAGTGACAATAACGTGGAAGGGCGACAACTCGTCGTATTCGATAGGCAAATGGGGCACTTCATGGGCCATCTACCGCAACGGTGAATACGTAGGTACAGTACTTCAACAATTGAACGATTCTGAATATACAAATCCCAATTACGACAAGAAGGCAAATTCATACTTCTTTGTTGACAAAGACTTCCCCAACGAAACCAATCTGGAATACGAAATCTATTATGTATGGAGAGATTGGGACGTAAAAGAGAAGGTGAAAGAACTGAAGTCAACCAACAAGACGGAAAATTGCAATAAGGTAAGCACCACCCGTACGGTGCCCGTCAAGGATGCACAAGCAATCTGTTATGACGATCGCATCGAGTTCTCATGGACATCCGACATACATTCCTTGGACTATGGTCATGAGTTCCGCATCTATGTTGACAATGAGAAATCCCCCATCTACACTATCACACCTACGGACAGCACTGGAGTATTCAAGTGGATACACCGTACCACCGACCTACACTCAGACCGTCAGGAAGACATAGACGAGAATGGTATCCCATACGTAGAGGAGCCACTGAACGCCTGTGCGCCCCACACATACCGCATACAGGGCGTTATCAAAGGCAAGGAATTGGAGAACGATAAAGTGATATTTACCAACCGTGCCATCGGCAACGGTACCCTATTCTATTCCTTGGATGCCACGAAAGGTGTCTATCCAGGCAAGGTGAATCTATCATGGCGCGTCAATAAGCAAGGCTCTTACGAAGCCAAGACTTACATTGTAGAACGCCGTACTGCCGAGAACAATGACGAAGAATGGACTCAACTCACCCGCATGTCGAGTGCAGATGATAACCTGACCTATTCCGACGACACGCCGCTGCCAGGTGTATTCTACGACTACCGCGTAACGGTGATTGACAAATGTTCCGAGGGAACAGAAATCACCAACGACAAGACTGACATTGGTTTTGCCCAGACTACAGGTACATTGAGCGGCCGCATTACCTTTGGCTCGGCAGGTACTTCAGTGGTAGGCGTTGACGTGGAGGCAAAAAAGACAGGCACATCGGCCGAGAATGGGAATCAGTACCACTCTATGCGCTTTACCAATAACGCAGGTGCCGTAAAGTGGACGTACCCCAACAAGACCTATGCCGCCAAGAAGTTCGCCAACAACGACTTCAGTATCCAGCTGTGGCTGAGTCCCGACGAGCTGAACGAAGCCAAGATGATACGTCTGAACAACGAGACCTGTTACATTGGTATGAACAGCAATGGTAAGCTGACACTGGTTAACGGAGAGGATTCCGTGACCTTCAACAACCTCCAGCTGGCTGCCAAGCAGTATAACCACGTGGCACTGACCCGCAAGGCAGGCACATTAATCGGTTACCTGATAACCACAGATGATGAGGGTATTGCTAAGGCTACGAAGGACACCCTGACCATTGAAGGAAGTCTGGACCTCGATAGCGCTGTACAGTTCTCATTGGGCTACTATCAAGGTTATGCCGACGAGTTCCGTCTGTGGACGAAGTGCCTAACCGAGGCTGAGATTCTGGAGAACTACGACCACCTGCTGGTGGGCAACGAGGCAGGATTGGAGACCTACTGGACCTTCGACGAGGGTCTGAAGCATAAGTTCTTCGACTACTCACGTGCCCTCACTGTCTTTCACCAGCACCATGGCGAGTTAGGCAATAACACAGAGTCGGCATTGTTCACACCTGAGCAACTGAAACTGAAAGCAAAGACCGACAAGGATGGCAACTTCATCATCCAAGGCGTTCCCTTCAGCGGCGAAGGTACCACTTATGCCATCATTCCTAAGTTGAACACCCACGAATTCACCCCCACGCAGCAGCTACGCTTCGTGAGCAACAATTCATTGGTACATAACGGCACCGACTTCACCGACGTTTCGTCGTTCCCCGTTAGCGGTACTGTTCTCTACTCAGGCACCACCTATCCCGTTGAAGGTGTCAACTTCTATGTGGACGGGGTAGCTTGCACAAGGGACGGAAAGATGGTCGCCACAAACTCCGACGGCGAGTTCGAAATCAGCGTACCTATTGGCGAGCACTACATTCAGGCCGTGTTGAACGGTCACGTGTTTGTGAACAACGGACGCTATCCCGCTGACCCTGAAGGCTTAGGAGAAAAAGTAAAGGCCAACTTCGACCGTAAGATAACTGGTCTGGAGTTCCGCGATACTACACTGGTTAACTTTACCGGCCGCGTTGTGGGTGGTGACATCGAGAACGCCTACCCCGTAGGCTTCGGTTTGAGCCAGAACAACATCGGTATCACACGCCTTACCCTTAATCCTGTGAACACCAGCCCCTACATCAATGCGGTGAAAGAAAAAATTTCAGATACCAGTTTCGAATACAAATATAACACTGAGACTGTTTCTGTGCCTTCTGCCACAGACGAGATCAATAGCAAGTCATGGCGTGGCGGAGGCAGCGTACCTGAAGCCCGAACAATATATATCGAGACAGACTCAGTGACAGGTGAGTTCTCTGCCCTGCTGCCACCGTTGGAGTATGCTCTTGGCAACATGATGGTAAGAAATACAGGTACCATCGTGGGTAATGGAGTGACTATCGACCTCACACAACCAATGATTGAAAACAGCGATACGCTCACCCTCGAAGACGGCTCTTACCAGGTTTACACCTACAACACCAAACTGACACAGGCCTACCACAGCGAGCCACAGTTAGTTGTAACGCAGGAAGGTCATAATGACGGTTCGTTCGGTATCAAGAGTTACAAATTCCAGGATGAAATCAACACCATCATTGATAACATCTATGAGATAGATGCCGATGGCAACGTGAAATACAACTATGGTGTTTCTGGCCATGAAGCTCCGCTGTTCCTGGGCGGACAATCCTACACCTTCAATTTGGAAGGATTCGAGGAATACAAGAACTATGACGGCGACCCCAATCACGAAAAAGCAGTGGTGAAGAAGGTGCCACTAAGGAATGTAGAAGTAACCATCGGAAATGCCCTCTCCGACGGCCAGTCTGTGTGGATCAATACGGGTAAGGTGACCTTGGATAGTGACGGTCAGACCTACGATGCCGTAGCTGGACAAGTATTCAACCTGAAGAACAACAAGTTACTGTTAGACGAAGACGGTAAGGCCATATACCAATGGACGGCGGGTATCCCCAATGTGTCGGAACCCTACACACGTACCATCAGCATGACCTACGACATTAACGGACGGAAATACCAGTGGAGCGGCAGCGGACTGGAAGGTATCATCTTGGGCGATATGCCCACTGGCAACAACTTCGTAACCGCCGGTCCCGACCATCTGACCATGATTCTGCGTGACCCACCAGGAACAGGTTCATCAGCTGAGTGGAGCACTGGATCCACCACCACTACGACCACACTTAGGAACAACACATGGTCAGACAGCGAAGAAACAGGCTTCACTAGCCACTTGGGAAAAAGTAATGATGTCATGACCGGTACTGCCAGTGGAGTTCCTGGTGCACAGGCAGTAACTTTAGCAGTAACAAAAATAGACGCAAAAGATGACCTGACAACTCATGTGGTATCAGAAAGTGAGGGTGAAAGCGGAGAGACAATAGAGGAGACAACCACAATTACCAAGGCTGTGGCTACCTCCGGAGAATCTGACTTTGTCGGATCAGACGGTGACATATTCATCGGACGATCTACCAACATCATTTTCGGAGATGCCCGTCGTATAGGCTTTAAGAGAGAAAACTCGGATTTCTCCATCGGTTTGCGCAACGTAATATCGACTTCCCTGAACCCTGACAGCACCACCTTCATGTACACACAGAGCTACATCAAGAATACATTGCTGCCCAACTTCAAGAAGATACGCCAGAGCATGCTTAAATGGGCAACTCCGGCAGAAATCAGCCAGTACAATCCCGTAAATAAAATCGGTACACATAACAAAGGCAAGAATGCAGGTAACCTTTACCTCACCAATCTCACACCCGACGATGAAAATTATGGCGAGGAAGGCACCTATACGTTGGTTGTCCCCAACCCCTACGAGGCAATGCCTGATTCTGTAAAGAAAACCAAAGAGCAACTGCTCACGTGGCTTATTACAGAAGGATACGCCACCGCCGATAGCGTAGAATGGATTAACAACCAGATTAAGACCTGGGAGAATAACCTGAAGCTGAACGAGGAGGAGAAGGTACTTGCCTACGAACTGCACAAGAAGAATGATCCTTCCGTACAGTTTGAGAACTACTCGTTTGACGGAGGTTCCAGCTACACCTATACGGTAGAAAATGACTCCACACATACCTCTACGTGGGAGCAGAACGTCAAGGCTGGCATAAAAGTAGCCAACCGGCTCGGTTTTGAAATAAACAATACAGGTGTTGACTGGGACCTGGAGATATCTGCCAGTGGCGGTCTTCATGAATCCACGGAAACGGCTAATGGAACAAATACCTCTTTCTCATACACTCTGGCAGAGGAAGGTAGCGATGCCATCACGGTAGATGTATATCAGTACGGTGCCTTCGGCCCCATCTTCCGCACACGCGCCGGACAGACCTGCAATCCGTATGAGGACGAGGATACGACAAGCTACTACAATCCCGGAACCGTTATCATGGAGAAGACCATGCAGATAGAAGTTCCGCAGATAAGTGTTGACAAGTTTGAGATAAGCGACGTACCTACCGGATCGGCAGCCAACTACACGCTACACCTGTCGAATGCATCAGAAATAGGCGAGGACGTTGCTTACAGACTATTCTTCCTTGATGAAACAAATCCCAATGGTGCACAACTGAGCATTGACGGTAGTGTACTCACTTCCGAAGGACGACTCTTCAAGGTTCCCGGTAGCCAGACATTGGACAAGGCACTGCAGATACGACAGACTGATATTGGTGTGCTTGACTATGACTCTATCGCTGTGGTCTTCGCTTCTGATTCACAGCCTGACGAAATCTATGGTATTGTCTATCTCTCGACACACTTCACACCATCATCATCACCTGTGACGCTGGCTATGTCAACCCGTACAATGAACATCCTGAGCGGAACAGACCTTGTGCTTACCATCAAGGACTTCGATCGCAACTACAAAAACCTGAAGGCCTTCCGCCTGCAGTACAAGAAGGAAGGAAGTACCGACTGGACACAGTTAAAGGAGTATGTGCTAAATGAGGCTGACAAGACAGACAACAATGAGCTACTGCCCTCAGGAGCCACAGTGGACTTCTCGAAACCCTTTGCAGCATTCAGCGATGGCAACTATATCTTCCGTTGTGTATCTGCTGCCACTTACGGCACAGAGGAGGTTTACCGCTACAGCGACGAGATTGCTCTGATAAAGGATATGGTGAAACCACGTCCCCTTGGAACACCTGAGCCTGCAGACGGTGTACTCGACATCGGTGATGATGTGAGCATCTTATTCAACGAGGCCATTGTGAAGGGCGAACTGACCAAGCTGAACAACTTCACCATCACTGGTGTACTGAATGGTGCAGAGATTGATCACGAGACCGCCCTTAGTGTAAACAGCGGTACCGAAAAGGTTGCAGCTGCCAAGACAGAAGCCAGCATCAACCTGAACGGTAAGGACTTTAGCATTGACACTTGGATGAACATCACTGGTGCCGGTACATTGCTGAGCCACGGCCAGGGCAACCAAGAACTGACCGTAGGTACAAACGCTGACGGCAAGCTGGTAGTCACCATAGCCAATAACACCTATACCTCTAAGAATGTTGTTCCTACAGGCAAGTGGGCATTCCTGAGCATGAACGTGACGGCAGACGGCAAACTGACGGCTACCGTTGCTACTGCCGACGAGACTGTACCTCTGTTCAATAATATGGACGTTGTATCTTATGCAGGTAACGGTCCATTGAGTGTAGGTTGTGGTTCTGCCGCTGCTATGCACGAGCTGTTGCTCTGGGATGAGGCTCACGACATCACCACCGCTCTGGCTAACCGTTCAAAGAGCAAGGCTCCCTCTACCCGCCACCTTATCGGTTACTGGAAGATGAACGAGGGCGAAGGTAAGGAGATTCGTGACTACAGCCGCAACCGCAACATGATTATGCCTGATGAAACATGGTATATAAATAATGTAAATAAGGCTGTTAGCCTGGATGGTCAGCATTATGTAAGCATCAACACTTCCAGACTGCCTATCTCGGAATACGATGACTATGCAGTAGAGTTCTGGATGCGTGGTAGCAAGCAGACAGGTGAAGCCCAGCTCATGCAAATGGGCGAGGTTGCTCTGTCACTGAATGAAAATGGCGAACTGATGCTCATTGGTAAGGGTGCCAGCACCCAGGCATCGCAGTCTGATGCTCAATTCTCTGTTCCCAATTCTCAACTGACCGACAATGCATGGCACCATATCGCCTTGAACGTGCTGCGTCAGGGTGCAGCTGCTGTCTATGTAGATGGTAAGCGCTGTCTGACAACCAATGCCGCCAATGTAGGTGCCATCAACACAGACAAGCTTGTCATGGGTGTACGCCGTATCTATGATGAAACCATCGGAGGTACAGACCAGCACACTTACGACCACGCCTTCAAGGGGGAGATAGATGAAGTACGTGTATGGGGTGCAACCATGAACGGTGACCTGCTGACTAAGAACCGCAAGGTACGCTTCACAGGTCAGGAGGGCGGTCTCAAGGCTTACTATCCCTTCGAGACTAAGACGTTGGATGACTACAACCAGGTAGTGACCATAGGCACAGCCAAGGATCTCACCGGCAGCGGCCTGCAGGCTGAGCTTAAGTCTCTCAACTCTGAACCCTCAACTCTGAACTATGTGGATAACGCTCCTGCCCTGCGCACAAAACCCGCTGAGACAAATGTCAACTTTAGCTACGTAGCATCAGACGAGAAGATTGTTATTGAGATTGACGAGGATCCTGCCACCATCGAAGGTTGTACACTGAACTTCAACATACGCAACGTGGGTGACATGAACGGCAACTATTCTAGCGATGCTATCTGGAGTGCCTACGTCAACCGCAAGGAACTGGTTTGGGAGGATGACAACCTGAGCGTTGAGCAGCATGTGAAGGAAAAAACCGATGTTACCGCTACCATCAAGAACCTGGGCGGACAGCAGCAGATGTGGACACTCACGGGTCTGCCTGAGTGGCTGACAGCAAGCTCTGAATATGGTACCACAAACCCAAGGAACGAAAGCAAGGTAACCTTCACCGTAGCACCTTCTGCTCCATTGGGTCGTCACGAGGCTACCATATACCTCTCTGGTAACGATGGCATAGATGTTCCTCTGACCCTGAATATCAAGGTGAACGGCGATATCCCCAACTGGGCAGTAAACGCCAACGACTTCGAGAACTCTATGAACGTAATCGGTCAGGTTCAGATAGATAATCTTCCCGTAGATGACGAGGATGATATTCTGGCCGCCTTCATTGGCGAGGAATGTCGTGGCGTAGCACATCCCGTTTACAACGCTCGTTACGATGCCTGCTACATCACCATGGACATCTATGGTAACACGAATGTGGAAAACGGCGATGCCAAGAAGGCCATAACCTTCCGTGCTTATGATGCCTCTACTGGTACACTCTATCCTGTTGTTACACCGAGCAAGGCCATTGTATTTGACCCATTGACCTTGGTAGGAAACTACAAGGAACCCGTTACCTTCGACGTTGAAGACATCATTGAGCAGTCTGTTGAACTGAAGAAGGGGTGGAACTGGATCTCTATGAACGTAATTCCTAAACAGAAGAGTGTTCCTGCCGTCTTTGAGAAGATTGCTGGTAATGTTACCTCTGTTAAGAGTCAGACGGAGTATCTGTCAATTGAGAACGGCGTCTGGGGTGGTAACCTGACAGGAGACATGAACAATACAGAAATGTATGCCGTTCAGATGAAGGAGCCCTGCACCCTGCGTATTGTAGGTCAGCGCATTGAGCCTGCCGACAATGTTATTACTGTTGAAAAGGGTTGGAACTGGATTGGCTACTACGGCCAGCAGGTTGCATCTGTAGCCAATGCCCTCTCTGGACTGGAGAAGTCAGAAGGTGACATCCTGAAGGGACAAAGAGGTGTATCTTACTACGATGTTTATGAGTGGTCAGGTTCTCTGTCCATCATGGAGCCCAACGTTGGATACATTCTGAAGATCAATGGTGACGGAAACTACTCATTCAGCTATCCCAGCTCGACAGTTTCAAGATATACAAAGGCATATCAGTTCGAGGATATGGATGAAGTGACATCAACAGAGGAGACATCCGCCTTCCATCCCGTCAGCTTCCGCAAGTATCCTTACAACGCTACAATGGCTGTTAAAGTATTAAACGGCGGCGTGGCTCTGTCTAACTCAGAACTGGGTATCTTTGCTGATGACGAATGCCGTGCTATGGCTCAGACCAATGCACAAGGTGTGGCATATCTGACTATCCCTGGCGAAGACGAGACTACACTCTGTTTCAAGGTTGCCGTTGACGACGAGATTGTTGACGCTCCTACAGTTGTTACCTTCGAGGCTGACGGTGTTTATGGAACACCCACCAATCCGTTGGTTATCGAACTGGATGAAGCGACTTCGTTGAATGACGTATTAAGAGTGAAGAATGAAGATTCAATTTATGATCTAAGTGGTCGCAAGATTAAGATTCAGAACTCTGGCGATGCTAAACGTTCAAATGTGAACTCTAAACTGAACAAGGGTGTTTATATCATCAATGGACAGAAGAGAGCTGTCAAGTGAATCTGAACTTTTGAATACTCTACTTTCACCCCTCCTTTCACGGGAGGGGTGATTTTTTTTATCCTTGTACTTAAACACACAAAAAAGGGCACCCGATTTGGGTGCCCTTTTGCATATGGATTAATGTAACTTAATTACAAGCTCCAATCCTCCTGAGTCTTACGGATGTAGCTCTGGTAGCGACGCTTAGCGGCAGCCTTACATGCATCGTAAAGCTCCTGAGCCTCAGCGGGAGCAGCCTTCTTCAGAGAGAGGAAACGAACCTCGCCCTCCAGGAAGTCCTGGAACTTATCCCAGTCGGGCTCCTTGCTATCCAGCTGGAAGGGGTTCTTACCCTCTTCTGCCAGAGCAGGATTGTTACGCCACAACTGCCAGTAACCACACTCAACAGCCTTAGCCTCCTCAGCCTGACTCTTACCCATACCGCCCTTGGCCTTCAGACCGTGGTTGATACAGGGAGCATAACCGATGATGAGTGAAGGTCCGTGCCATGCCTCAGCCTCGCGGAAGGCCTTCAAGCACTGGCTCTGATCAGCACCCATAGCTACCTGAGCAACATAAACATTGCCATAGGTTGCCTGCATGAGACCCAGATCTTTCTTGCCGGCACGCTTACCGTTGGCAGCGAACTGAGCAATAGCACCGATAGGAGTAGCCTTAGAAGCCTGACCACCAGTGTTAGAGTAAACCTCGGTATCAATAACAAAGATGTTAACATCCTCGCCAGAACCAATAACGTGATCCAGACCTCCGTAACCGATATCGTAAGAAGCACCGTCACCACCGATGATCCACTGTGAACGCTTAACCAGATAGTGTTCGAGCTCCTTCAACTGAGCACAAACGGGGCAGCCAGCCTTAACACCCTCGGCAAAGAAGGGCTTCAGAGCGGCAGCAGCAGCCTTTGAGCCATCAGCATCGTTCTTCTGCTCGATCCAGTTCTGGGCAGCAGCCTTGAACTCAGCACTTGCCTTATCGCCAGCGATGAGCTGGTTCAGCAGGTCGGTAATACGGTTCTTCATCTTCTTGTTAGCAAGAACCATACCCATACCATACTCGCAGAAGTCCTCGAAGAGTGAGTTAGACCATGCGGGACCCTGACCCTTCTCGTTCTTAGTATAAGGAGTTGAAGGAATAGAACCAGAGTAAATAGATGAACAGCCCGTAGCGTTAGCAACCATCTGACGGTCGCCGAAGAGCTGAGAAATCAACTTAACATAAGGAGTCTCACCACAACCAGAGCAAGCACCGCTGAACTCGAAGAGAGGAGTAGCGAATTGGCTGTTCTTGGGGCTCTGCTTGATATCAACAAGATCCTGCTTGCTCTTAACGTTCTTAACGCAGTACTCCCAGTTAGCAGCTTCCTTAGCAGCAGCCTCTGAAGAGTCGTCGTAAGCAACCATGGTAAGAGCCTTGCCCAACTTGGGATTGCCGGGACAAACATCAGCACAGTTACCGCAACCCAGACAGTCCTTAACACCTACCTGCATAACGAAGTGCATACCCTTCATAGCAGCGGGAGCCTTCATCTCGAGAGAAGCACCCTGGAAGCCCTTCACCTCCTCATCGTCCATAACGATAGGACGGATACAAGCGTGAGGACAAACGAAGGCACACTTGTTACACTGGATACAGTTCTCGGGATTCCAAACAGGAACGAAGCCGGCAACACCACGCTTCTCATAAGCAGCGGTACCCTGCTCCCAAGCTCCATCCTCGTAACCCTTGTATGCAGAAACGGGCAGGTCAGCACCGTTCTGAGCGTTGATAGGACGAACCAACTCAGAAACAAACTTGGGCTCATCGCGAACGATAGCCTCATCATCGGGAAGGTTAGCCCATGCGGGATCAACAGCCAGAGTCTTGTATTCGCAACCGCGGTCAACGGCGGCGTAGTTCATGTTAACGACATCCTCGCCCTTCTTGCCGTAAGACTTAACGATAGCCTTCTTCATCTGCTCTACTGCCAAATCAACGGGGATTACCTCGGTGATGCGGAAGAAAGCAGACTGCAGGATGGTGTTGGTACGGTTACCCAAACCAATCTCCTGAGCAATCTTGGTAGCGTTGATATAGTAAACAGTAATGTTCTTCTGAGCGAAGTACTTCTTTACGCTGTTGGGCAGGAAGTTAACCAACTCCTCGCCATCGAAAATGGTATTCAGCAGGAACTGACCGTTCTGACGAAGACCACGAAGTACATCATACATACGCAGATAAGCCTGAACGTGGCAAGCCACGAAGTTAGGAGTCTTAATCTGGTAAGTTGAACGGATGGGGGTATCACCGAAACGCAAGTGAGAGCAGGTGAAACCACCAGACTTCTTAGAGTCGTAAGAGAAATATGCCTGGCAATACTTATCGGTATTGTCACCGATAATCTTAACTGAGTTCTTGTTAGCACCTACGGTACCATCGGCACCCAGACCGAAGAACTTAGCCTCGAAGATACCCTTGCCACCAAGAGCCATCTCCTCCTTAGCGGGCAGAGAGGTGAAGGTGAGGTCATCAACAATACCTACGGTGAAGTGATTCTTAGGCTGAGGCAACTCCAGGTTCTCGTAAACACTAAGAATCATGGTAGGAGTTACGTCGGCAGAACCCAAACCATAACGGCCACCTACGATAACGGGAGCATTCTGCTTGCCGTAGAAGGCATCCTTAACATCGAGCAACAGAGGCTCGCCATTGCTTCCGGGCTCCTTTGTACGATCCAGAACAGCGATACGCTTGCAAGAAGCAGGAACAGCCTTCAATAGGTGCTCTACGCTGAAGGGGCGATACAGGTGAACGCTAACCAAACCATACTTCTTGCCATTGGCATTAGCATAGTCGATAGCCTCGCGTGCAGCCTCAGTACCAGAACCCATCATGATGATAACCTGCTCTGCATCCTCAGCACCATAGTAGCTGAAGAGCTCATATTTACGACCAGTACGCTCAGAGATAGCAGCCATGTACTTCTCTACGATAGCGGGAACAGCATCGTAGTAACGGTTGCAACTTTCGCGGTGAGCGAAGAATGTCTCGGGGTTCTCGGCCATACCCTTAGCCTGAGGATGCTCAGGAGAGAGGCAGCGTGCACGGAACTCGCTGAGAGCCTTCTGGTTTACCAAGTCACGAACATCATCTTCCTCGATAAGCTCAACCTTCTGGTACTCGTGAGAAGTACGGAAGCCGTCGAAGAAGTTGATGAAAGGAACGCGAGCCTCGAGAGCGGCCAAGTGAGCAACTGCAGAAAGGTCCATAACCTCCTGAACAGAACCTTCAGCCAGCATAGCGAAACCGGTCTGACGGCAAGCCATAACGTCGCTATGGTCACCAAAAATACACAATGAATGGGTGGCTACGGTACGAGCTGATACGTGGAATACAGAGGGAAGCAGCTCGCCGGCAATCTTGTACATGTTGGGGATCATCAACAGAAGACCCTGAGATGCAGTAAATGTTGTTGTGAGAGCACCAGCCTGCAGAGAACCGTGAACAGCACCTGCTGCACCAGCCTCAGACTGCATCTCCTGCACCATTACCGTGTCGCCGAAAAGGTTCTTACGACCCTGAGCGGCCCACTCGTCAACATGCTCCGCCATAGGAGACGAAGGAGTGATGGGATAGATAGCAGCAACCTCGCTGAACATATAGGCAACATGTCCTGCACAGGTGTTACCATCCCATGTCACAAATTTCTTTTCTTTTGCCATAATAAATTGATAGTTATATAAAAATCTTTATCCTAAATTTCTATTTTGAATCTTGATTTTGAATTCTCAATTATGAATTATGAATTAAGAATTATGCATTAATAAAGGAATCCATACACCCAGATAGGAATCTCCTGCTCGGCACCCTCGGCTATATTGGAGAGGGCATACAAGACATCGGTATTCTTACGCTTGGGATGTTCCAGGCAGATACGAAAGCGCTGTTTACCATCAACGATAAACGTACTGCTTCTATCGCCGGCCTCAACCTTATGACGACCCCAGAGTGCATTCTGGAAGAAAGTCTCCATCAGCGTCTCCTCGTCGGTCTTGCCAGGTGTCATTGCATACATCAAATTGGTGTTATGCAGATACAGGCCAGAAGGTTTCTTGGGGAATTCCTCGCCATGACGGTATATCATATTCAGCAATCGGGCATCGCTCAGATACTTGATATAGTTCATCACCGTAGCACGGCTGGTCTGCATATCGCTGGCCAACTGGCTAACGTTGGGAGCACCTGTTCCGCCTGTTGCCAAGAGGTACAAGAGCTTCTTTATCTTGCTCAGATACTTCAGGTCGATCTGCTTGATGAGGAGGATATCCACCTCTATCATCATGTTCATGGTCTTCAACAGATTCTCGCTGAAGTTACTGTTCTCCAGGAAGAATGGATAGTATCCGTGATGAAGGTAGTTGCGGAAATGCTCCAGCGGATCTACTTTTGCCAATACCTCCTGAGCAATACGCTCGTGACGGTTCTGAATCTCACGGATGCTGTAGGCCTTGAAGTTCTCACCTGTCTTCAGGTTCAGATACTCGCGGAAAGAAAATCCGCGCAGGTTATAGCTGTCAACAATGCCGTTCAACTCAGGATTCTCGTCCTTGAGACGCATAACGCTACTTCCCGTGAAGACAACGCGCAGACGAGGAATACGGTTGTAAATCAAACGCAACTCATGGCTCCAGTCTGGTTGTTTGAAAACCTGGTCTATAAGCAAGACCTGTCCACCAGCCTGCTGGAATTCCTGCGCAAACTGGAAAAGTGTCTTTCCCTGGAAGTAGAAATTGTTCATGTTGATGTACAGGCATCTCTTATCCCGTAAACCAAAATTCTCCTTTGCATACTGAAGCAGGAAGGTTGTTTTACCAACACCCCTACTGCCTTTAATTCCTATCAAACGCTGCTTCCAGTCGATTTCGTCCATCAACGCTCTGCGAACTGGAGCCTGCGTATGTTCCAAAAGAAATTGGTGTATCCGAAAGAATGTTTCTAACATACCCGAAATATATTATTTTTTCGGTGCAAAGATACTTATTTTCGTGCAAATTGCAAACTCTACATAACAAAAAGTGAATTTTGACCATTATTTTTTGGGAAAAACGTCAATATGACGCATTTGTTTCATGATTGCAGTCTGACGTTTTAACATATAAGACGATGGATTCTTGCTACTGAATCTCAACGGATTAGGTAATGTGGCGGCAATAAGTGCGCAATTGGCCCGAGTCAGTTCCGAAGAACTTCGCCCGAAGTGTTGCTGCGCCACAGCTTCCGCCCCATAAATACCATCCCCCATCTCTATGGAATTCAGGTAAACTTCCATGATCCTGTGCTTACCCCAAACAATCTCAATCAGCCCTGTAAAATAGACCTCCAATCCCTTACGAACCCAACTGTGGGCAGGCCACAAGAATACATTCTTGGCCGTCTGCTGGGATATGGTGCTACCGCCTCTGTTGCGCTTACCTGCCCTACTCTCTTCGATGGCTTTGTTAATGGCCTTAAAGTCAAAACCATGATGTTTCAGGTAGAGCTGATCCTCGCTGGCCATAACAGCAACAGGCATATAGATTGACATCTCGTCGAGCGGAACCCAATGATGTTTCAACCTGATTTTCTCGCCGTGTACCACTTGTTGACAGCATCGAATTACCATCAACGGAGTCACATAGACAGGCATCCAGCGATAGGCTATAACAGCAAGAATTGTGCTTCCGAAAAACAGAAGCACAATCCATTGCATTATCTTTTGAATCTTTTTCAGCATAAAAGTCCTCCCCATAGAGGGGGAGTTAGAGAGGGGCTTTTTACTTCAGTGTACCTGCGTTGGCAGCGTTAATCATAGCCTCGCTGGCATACAGATAAACCTCAACACGACGGCTGGCATTTACATCCTCCTTGCCATTGGCATCAAGGATCAGATACTGAGGATCCTCGCCATAGCCGACAACGCTCTTAATCTGAGCATTGTTTACGCTGCAAGTACCAGTAAGATAGTTCTTTACAGCATTAGCACGATTCTGGCTGAGTACCATGTTCTTATCCTCTGCACCGTCGCTGCTGGCAAAGCCATAGATGGCAACATCGCAATCTGTATAAACGTTCAGTACGGTAGAAGCGAACTTCTGCAGAGACTGCTGTGCAGCGGGCTGTAAAGCATACTTACCAACCTTGAAGAGGATACCATTGTCGAAGGAAACCTTAACAGCCTCCAGGCCATTCTTATCAGTAATAGTCTCAACCTCAGCATTGGGAACTGCCTCAGCAGCAGCCTTAGCCTTATCCATCTTCTTACCAATCAGAACACCAGCTGTGGTACCACCAGCAACACCTACACCGGCACCAATGGCAGCACCCAACTTAGCACCGCTTGAACCACCAGCCAAAGCGCCAATAGCTGCACCTAAGCCAGCGCCCAAAGCGCCACCACCTGCACCACCGATAAGACCACCCTTAGCGGTATTACTCATGTTACAACCAGAAACTAAAAGAGCTACTGCAAGAGCTCCCATTGTACCTTTCATTCCTTTCATTATTCTATCGTTATTAAATGTTATACATTTCCTTACTTGATTAAATATTGACGCAAAGTTACACATTTTTGATAAGAAGCATACAAAAATCCGCGTTTTTTTAGTACTTTTGCAGCGGTTTTAACACCCTAAAAGGGTTAAACCGTTTATTCAGGCAAACAAAATAAAGACAAAATATAATGGCAAAAGAATTGGAATTTCTCACAAAACGCAGTGAGGACTACAGCAAATGGTATAACGAGTTGGTGGTAAAAGCCGATTTGGCAGAGCAGTCTGATGTTCGTGGCTGTATGGTCATCAAGCCTTACGGTTACGCCATCTGGGAAAAGATGCAGCGTGTACTTGACGACAAGTTCAAGGAGACGGGTGTTCAGAATGCCTACTTCCCCCTGCTTATCCCCAAGAGTTTCCTCTCTAAGGAGGCTGAGCACGTAGAAGGCTTTGCCAAGGAATGTGCTGTTGTAACACACTATCGTCTGAAGACCAACGAGACACACGATGGTGTTGTGGTTGACCCTGCAGCTCGCCTGGAAGAAGAGCTCATCATACGTCCCACTTCCGAGACTATCATTTGGAATACCTTCAAGAACTGGATTCAGAGCTATCGCGACCTGCCTCTGCTCGTTAATCAGTGGTGTAACGTTATGCGTTGGGAGATGCGTACCCGCCTCTTCCTGCGTACCAGCGAGTTCCTGTGGCAGGAGGGCCATACAGCTCACGCTACACGCGAGGAGGCTGAAGCTCGTGCCCAGCAGATGCTGAAGGTTTATGCCGACTTTGCCGAGAACTACATGGCAGTACCTGTTATCCAGGGCGTAAAGAGCGAGACTGAGCGTTTCGCCGGTGCCCTCGACACATATACTATCGAAGCTATGATGCAAGACGGTAAGGCACTGCAGAGCGGTACCAGCCACTTCTTGGGTCAGAACTTCGGTAAGGCATTCGATGTTCAGTTCCTCAACAAGGAGAACAAGCCCGAATATGCTTGGGCAACCAGCTGGGGTGTCAGCACACGTTTGATGGGTGCACTTATCATGACACACTCTGACGATAACGGTCTGGTACTTCCTCCCGCTTTGGCTCCCACTCAGGTTGTCATCATTCCTATTGGCAAGCCTGCACAGATGGAGCAGCTCGATGCTAAGGCTGAGGAGATTGTCAAGAACCTGAAGGCTATGGGCATCAGCGTTAAGTACGACAATGCCGACAATAAGCGTCCAGGCTTCAAGTTTGCCGACTACGAGCTGAAGGGTGTGCCCGTTCGTCTGGTTCTGGGTGCTCGCGATTTGGAGCAGGGTGTTGTCGAGATTATGCGTCGTGACACTTTGGAGAAAGAGAATGTCAGCATCGAAGGCATTGAGCAGTACATCAAGAACCTGCTCGATGACATCCAGAAGAACATCTTCCAGAAGGCTAAGGCTTACCGCGATGCTCACATCTACGAATGCGATAATTACGAGGAGTTCAAGGAGCGCGTTAAGGATGGCGGCTTCTTCCTTTGCCACTGGGACGGCACAGCCGAGACTGAGGCTCAGATTAAGGAAGAGACACAGGCCACCATACGTTGCGTACCCTTCGGCGTGGAGCAAACTCCTGGTACCGATATGGTCAGCGGCAAGCCTGCCAAGGCTCGCGTCCTGATCGCAAGAAGCTATTAAGCATATGAGGCCGGGAATCTGGATAAGCACGCTCTTTGCAGCCGAGGAGATTCCCTCTGCCATAGTAACCTTTGTGGCGCTGCTGATGTTCCTGCAGACAGGGGCATCCATTACGCTCTCAACAGCATTAGCAGCCCTATTGTTCCTGCCCTGCATACTCAAGTCCTTCCTGAGGACGTGGGTACGCAGGGTTGGTCATTTTAGGGATATGCTTCTCCTTGTAGAAGGACTTATCTGCGTCACCCTCTTCATACTTGCCGGTACCTTCTCACAAGGGATATGGTGTGTATTTTGCGCCCTAATGCTCACTAGCTTTCTGGTAGCATGGCACGAACTGACAGCCCGCATGTATTACGAACGGATGCTTTATCCGCGCCAGCAGAAATTCTATACCAACCTCAAGATTACCTCAGCCCAACTGGCAGTCATCCTTACCTATGGTGTGCTGATTATCATGGTAGGTAATCTGGAGGTATTCTTTCGTCAGATAAGGCATTCGTGGGCAATGGGTTGCTACATGACGGCAGGTGTCTTTATGTTCTTTACCGTGCTACACATTCTGACGCTCCCCACCCCACAAATAGGGAATCAGGTACGCAAGCATAGTATGGGAGCATCCGTCATGGCCGAAGTTCATGTGATAGAACGCATTAGGGAACAACCCAATTGGTGGAAGTATGTGCTCTGTATCTTCCTGATGCTGCTACCACAGAGCCTGATGTTCTTTACGCGCGTACATTATTTATTTGATAAGACGGCAAACGGCGGACTTGGATGCACCATTCAGGAGATTGGTTTTGCACAGGGAACTGTTGGCGTGATAGCTTTTACCCTCGGATTAACCATCGGACGCAGTCTGATGCGATGGATTCCTGCCCAGAAGCTCTTCTGGCCGTTGACCCTTGTTTTAGGACTCTCTCCTGCCGTTTATCTGTTTATGACCATCGAGACGCCTACCGACCTTGGGGCATTATGCGTTGCCACCTTCCACGCCCAGTTGCTCTTCGGCTTGGGTATCTGCATCTGCCGTATTCCCTTGGCCATGATCTCAGGCGAACGTTACCGCAATTGCGCCAACCTGCTTAGCGTTCCCCTTATTGCCACCTGTATGCTCCTTCCCCTAATGGCAAGCGGTTGGCTGGTATCATGGTTGGGCTATCACCAGTTCTTCCTCCTTAACACCCTCACCGCCCCCATCTGTTGGCTACTGATAAAAGTGGTTAGAAGGTAGTGGTAATGGTTAATGGTTATTGATTTTTCGAACAACTCGTATGAACTTTTCCGAGCGTTAGCAGACTCGAAGCACAACTTCAATTATGAACACCGAAGGGGTCTCGAGCGAAAGCGAAAACGAAGTGGTAATTATGAATTATGAATTATGAATTAAGAATTATGAATTGAAAAAAGCGCCGCTTTAACTAATTTCTTTGAAACGCCCCCAAAAAGTTGAGGCGGCTCAAACGATCGATCGAGCCGGCTCAACTGATCGAGTGAGCCGGCTCAACCGAAAAAACGAGGCTTGTGGCACTTTTGCAATTGTTGCAAAAACAATCAACTTGCAAAATAAATTATTTAAGTTGTTTCTTGCCCAAAATCAAGTTGATTTTTGCTCAAAAACAAGCTAATAAGAATTCAGCCTCCAAACTCCTTGAATTCACGCTGAATTCGAGGAGTATTCAGCGTGCAAACCATCCGAATTCAGTGTTCATACTCAAAGCATAAAAAAAGCGAAGCCAAAGATATGGAAGAAGTTGACTGGCAAGAGCGTGCTCTTCAAGACCGACTTGATTCTGACAGAAGTAACCTTCTATCGTCTCGATTACGATGGAACTGTCCCCAGTTTGTCCCCAGTAGTGAAGTGACCCCCAAAGTTTGTCCTCTGTTCAATTCTACACAATTGGAGAAAGCCGAAAAGATATTGGAATATCTGAAATCCAAGAATGGCAGTATAACAGACTTGATGGTAATCTCAGGCGAAAAAAACAAGAATCGTCTTCGTCAGAAAGTGCTGTATCCTTTGATTGGTGCAGAATTGGTAGAGCCAACAATCAAAGAAACGCCCAATAGTCCTAAGCAGAGTTATGCATTGACAGAAAAGTCAAAGGCATATATGAACAAAAAAGAATAAGTTTTTGGCCTCTTCTGTCAGTTTTGTCATTGACAAAAAAAACACTTTAACACTCACAAAGAAAAAGAATTATTTATAGCGCTCCATAAAGCAAATAGCAATACGGCGTTTCTCTGGGAGTGAAAGGCCGTATTGCTCATAGTGATACGCCGTTTCTCTAATAAATATACGACCTGCGAATGAAGGTTGCTGGCGGATGTGGAAGATGTATATTGAAATTATTGGATTTTCGCAAAAACAGGTAACATATACCATAAGAACCTTTGAGAGCCGATGGTTATCGCGTTGAAGGCACGGTATATGTTTGTGCGATATGTACCTATCATGTACCTAACATATACCTGACATCTCTGTCAAATTCTTGAATCATAAGGTACATATAGGGTATATGTTAGGTACATGTTTAGACAATATGTACCGTCTGATAAGAACGATAACCATCGGGGGTAAAGCCTCGTTGGGGTATATGT
>ODAJ012172195.1_pt1 | contig 19808 bp, 26 predicted proteins | sample 1539241 | NCBI WGS metagenome assembly ODAJ01 (sample SAMN02144231, study PRJEB22623) | gut metagenome | biome: sheep rumen | host: Ovis aries | place: New Zealand | reverse complement strand
CATTATTTTCTGGAATATACGTTCTCTCTACAACAACCCCATATGGCAACCTTGCACAAAGGTCCTTAAATACTAATTGTTTTTCTTCTTGTGTCATATCTTATACATCTCCTCTTTAGCTTCTTCGAGAGCAAGACCCATAGGAATTAAGCCACGAAAATCGATGTGAATTGAATAAAGATAATCATACGCTTCAGCCACATCCTCAACCCATTTACCTGATGGAAAGAAAAATTCTATACCAAGTATATCATTTATCTTAATCCAATCTTCCTCGTTTCCGTCTTTGTCAATTTTAAGGATGTCAAAAAGTTTATCCATCTCTTCTTCGATCATACTAGAAATTGGACGGAGAAAAGGGCGCACACGAATGTCATCGTCTTCAATGAATCCTTTTAGAATATCGGCGGTCAAATCTACCCTCTCTTCTATCACAACACCACCAAATGGTCTGCGAAAGAGCACAAGAGTCCCATAAGGTAATCTTGCACAAAGATCTTTAAGTAGTAGTTGCTTATCTTCTTGTGTCATATCTATTTGTTTTTCTTTTTGTCAGGACGTGTTAATAATATATTAATGAAGAACCCTCCATATAAAAGGAAAACTCCAATTATCAGATATATCATAATCTATTAGTTTTTATACATTCCTTCTTTTGCTTCAAGAGCAAGTCCCATAGGAATCAAACCACGATAGTCAAAATGGTGAGAATTAAGAAACTCTTCCATAAATCTAAAAGATACTTCATCAATATAGTTTTCTATATTAGCAAAACCAGTATAGCCCGTATCATAAGGAATTAGTTCAAACCCATAGCTGCTCATTATCTTTTTTTCTTCCTCTGTCATACTTTCCAAAGGACGAAGATAAGGTTTGAAGTCATCTTCACTATGCAACAAATCAGCCAATAATCCAGCATCCAACCTCATATCATAAGAGGCTTCTACCATTCCACCATCTGAAGTTATTTCTATCACCACTCCATGAGGCAGCCTTGCACAAAGATCAATGAATAATAGTTGTTTTTCTTCCTGTGTCATAGCGATTTAATTTTATCAATAAGCTGACAAACCATTTCGTGCGCCGCCGAAGCCGAATCATCAGTTCCAGCATTCTTTGCGGAATCTTTTTCAAGATCTGTCAGAAATTCCAGCAGAGCCTCTTTGCGTATGTATTCAACAGAACCTTCTACAATCAATTCATCTAATTCTTGAATGGTTCCTACGGCAACAAGGTGCTGTGGGACATAAATCTTGTCTGATATTTCCATATTAGTCCTCATTTGGCTGTTTGATAATCATCATGTGAGTGAAAACATATTTTCTATAAAATAACTTCACTGGTAACAAATAGGACCAAACTGTGAACCAAAATTTTGAGCGCCAGATGTAGAGTTTCCCATCATTCCGTCGAAGGATTAACGGGAACATTGTATCTGTTATTTCTACGTTCCTTCCAAGTTCTATCCAATTCATATTATTCCTCCTTTCTTGCGTTATACCCTTTGTTCCAGAAGTGGCGGGCGTACATAGCAAATTCAGTTTTTGGTAATACTCCTTCGACTTCTTTCTGATTTGAAGGAGATGACCAGTTTTTCCAACACGCATCAATCTCCTTCTCCAAATCTACCTCCGCCTCCTTCTGCTCCATCCAATCGGCATCATCATCGTAAGGCCACCATCCCTTTTCCTTGAGATAACTCCTTATTTCCATGAGACGTCTTTCTGGTATGGCGTGAATGTAATTAAGTAAATTCTCCCTATAACATTTGCCTTCGTCATAAACATAATTATCTAAAACAATGGCTTCCCGAAGAGGCTTGAATGATTGCAATTTGCAAATAGCATAGTTTACTCTCGTTCTTTTGTTCGGCAGTTTATTTTCCTCCGGCTTCTCCTGCTGAAGAGAGGTAATAATAGAGAGGACCGTATTGTATCCTTTTAATTCTGCTTCCCATTCTTTATAATTGGTTGCATAATAAAATTTACTCATTAATGATTTAAGTCCTTTCTCCAACTTTTCTATCTTGGAAATCAATTTTTCTGCTGGAATGTATTTCATATTACATCAATTTTTTCAAATGCAACATATGTGTAGTAATCATTTACCATTTCTTTTTCTGTCATAACATAAATAAGGAAACAAAAAGATAGAGAGACTATATGTCTCTCATCTTCAGTTTTATACCTTCACCCCTATTATATAGTTCCCACGTAGTTAGTCCTAAATTGAAAGAACAACCATCTACATAGGTACAATTAATAATTGGCTTTGGATTTTTAACTGTCTCACATAAATCAAGCAACTCTTTATCGTCAAAGTTTATATAATCATACGAAGAAGTTTTTATACTGTCTTTATAGTACTTTAAAATTTCCCTCTTCTTTCCCAAGGACGTGTAATGGTCGTAAGTAATCTTAACTCTTCCATCAACAACTTCATACGTATACCCTTTAACTTCGGCCCATGTATTACGACAACTGACTGAAGCAAATAGTTGTAAGATTTCAATAACTCCACTATTATGCTTCTTTACAAAAAATGCAGTCCTTTTATCAACATCAACTATGCACTCTGGCATAGTGGTAAAAGCCTTTATATCAAAGTCTTCTTTTGGGCAAATAGTGACACCAGGATTTATCTCTATTTTCACTACATTCCTTCCATCATTCTCAAACACAGATCCAATAAGTCGATCCTGGGCTGCTCTAAGCAAATCAAGATCAGCCGGATGTTGTTTATCGACTGTCCAACATAAGGTATCGAAATCATTGTTGTAGCGGAAGGCCAGAATCTCCATAGTATCGGGATCAACCCAAAGGTCTACTTCGAATGTATATACGTTGTCGGAAGTTATATTATTTGGAATCGTCGTCTTCCCAATATATACAAGCTCCTTATCGTTCCCTATAGTTCTACTTGCACAGCCATAAGGACGGCCATAATCTTTGATATGATATCTATTTCCCGGCACTAAATCCTTTCCACTTGAGACAGTTTCTATAACTTCCATAGATTTAGTAATTGGAACAAGTCCAGTACCGTGCATAGGTAAGTCACAGATAAAGAAGTGACCACTATGATCGATAATAGAATATCGTATCTCACTATCAATTACTCCATTATTGATACTAGCGTGTTTTATCAGATCTATAAAATCATTATAATCTATATCAATATGAAATCCTCTTGGATCCATCAGTCTTATAAATGGAGCATATATCTCCCCTCCGAAATGTCTATGTTCAAACGCGGGGAACTCAGCTACCACACCGGAGACTGGGATATTACGAAATTTTTTCTTTTCTCCTTTTATGGATACCTCTATAAATTCAGGTATCTCCTTTACTTTAATTAAATCTTTACTTTTCATACATAAATAAGGAAACAAAGAGAGGACTAAATAATCCTCTCTCTCTAATGTTTTTACAGAGTCTTGAGAATCTCATCAACGGCGTGATCTTCCGTGTAATGCTTCTCTAACTCGGCCTTCTTCTCCTGGAGCGACCTTCTCTCGGCATTGATGTTGTTGAGAGCTACCTGAGTCTTGATCCCGGTTTTCCACTCTGAGATCTTGTAGCCGTCAATTTCCAGCTCGGCCTCTGTCATACCGAGTTCTGTTTTGGCCGTCGCATACTTCTTCTCCAGATCGTCCATCTCGATATACTTCCTGGCGAGATCGGAGTTTCTGGACATGACGGACAGTGAAGAAATCTCCTGCTTCGGAAGTGCTTTCTTCTTGTCTTCCAGTTCTTTCAGTCTGGCATTAATTTTAACAATGCCATTCTCAATCTTTGTGTCTCTTGTTTCCATTGTTTTTAGAATTTAATTGAGTTTTTAATTATACTAGAAAATGATTTCTTTTCTCCATTCGTTAAGAGGCAATCAAACAATTCGCCTCGTCTACAGCTTCGACAATAGAATGTGAAGTTATTTATTCTTTTCTGCGTTTCTTTATCACTAATATCTAAGCACTTATAGCTTTGATCATTGACTATATTCTTAAGAAATTCAAAGTTCCCTAAGTCAAAATCAATATTTCCAAGACACTGATTATGTTCTTTTATCTCGACCACCCCATTATTGACTGACACCAAAATATCATCTATTCTAATATGATACTCCGTTACCTCGAATTTTCTCTGTTTCCGATACCACTCACCAGGTTCGTAATAATCTTCGAACTTCTGACCTCGATAGGCCTCAGAATCAAACCTAATCAGTCGGATCTTCTCTTTATCAATCTGCTTAACGAATACAACAATCCTACTATCACTCTTCCACAATTCCAGCTCCTTAAACTCATCTGGCATAAGGAGTGATTGATGATAGGTTGTATATTTCAGATTATTGGGAAGGGATATTTGTGAGACCTTAATATCACTTGATCCTTGATATGTACTCAGGAACACTTCTTTTGCTTCATTGTATATATCTGGGGCATCATAACCAAGCTCTTTAAAGTCTGATCCCTTAAGCCAGCAACAATAAGTAATTTCTCTCTTCTCTGGATCTACGAAGGTGTGATGTGGTCTAAGTGTTCCATAATCATCCTTCCATTTGAGTCGGCCGAGATAAACCAGTAGAGTATCAGCATAGACTTTATATACGTAGCCTGGTTTTAATTCTTTTACTGACTTAATTGCTTTCTGGGACTGGTTTTTCATTTCGGCCGTTAATAGCATCCATGACCCATTCCTAGTGTTCCTTAAGCCGTACCATAGATCCTCCTGAATAACTCCACGACTAATATCAACCTTTTTAACCAAATCATCAAAGTTAGTAATGCAGCAAGTAAAGCCACGAGGATCATAAATTTCTATATTACCCCAAGAATTTACTCCCTTAACTACTACCCCTGAAATTGCCGTATTCTTTATCTCCTTTAATACGCCGGGTTCATAATCTTTTTCATTCCCCGGCAAAACAAGTGGAGTAGAATATGACTGTGTATCTATTTTTATTATATCTGGTATGTCTTTTACTATTATCATACATAAATAAGGAAACCGTCGGAAAAGCTATTAGAGCCTTATTAATGCAATATAATTTAATGTTTAATCTTTAATCACTAAAAAGATGGAAAATTTTGTAAAGTTTGGCGTGAAGCTGAACAACGAGATCAAAGAAAAGGCCAGAAACTATGTGAATGAGGTGATGAACCAAAACACCTGGCTAAAAGAAAAGTTCGAGGCTGGTGAAGTGAAAGTCTACGTCATGCTTAAACACACTGGCCACCCGAAAAACACTTGGAAGCTCTTTGTAATTATCAACGAAGAAAAAGCGAGATATCCAAGAGTAGCGATTAAGATGGGGAATAGACGAGCAAGTATCGCCCCTAGTCGAAAGATCTTTGAGTTCAATCTCCCGGAGGATGTATTTCCCTGGATTGAATTTAAGGGACTCAATGATCCTGAGATTAATAAGTATTTTGAAGAGGCTTAATACCTCTTCTTTTTTTCACCGTCCTTGATGTCTTAAAGGCCTTATTAATGTAGAGGAATACCTAATGACAATGTATTAAGGAAATCCCTACATTTTTGTTTAATATAAATAAGATAAAGATATGAAAATTTATGGTGAAATTATAGACAATCTTGATGAAAATCGCAAACCCATCTATGAGCCTAAACGCAGCTTATTAGAGTATAAAATGCTTAAGGAATGGGGCGAAGATGTTAAAGAAGAGGATTGCTATAATAGAAAAGTTTTTGCAAAAGGTGAACATCGAGAGTATAAATTTACGGTTTATCAAGACGGAGACTATTGCTTCAATAGAATACCGCAATTTATAGACATTGACTTTCCAAAAGATCAGTATTCTTGGGCACATAAAAGACTTACCCGAGAAGAAAAAGATCTTGTTAATGAATTCTTGAAAAACGTTCTCGGATCGGCAATGGGTAATGAACAGTATGTTTTTGTAGAGTCAAAGCATATTCGATTCATTGATCATTGTACGTGTGAGTATCCAACTACTCAAGAACTAATCCAAAAAGCCGAAGAGGTAATTGATCTTTTAGCTGATTATTGGAAAATGATGTATGCAGAATAGTTTACTTGATGTTTTTGCATTTGATTGAAGCGAAGATCAAACTTCGCTTCTTTTTTTTGTCCTAGTTTTGAGCCTTAAAATGGTGTTTATTAATGTAGCGGACCAAACTCAGCGGAAAAATTAGGACACATAAAAATCGAGTTGGGAGATGGAGACAGAGCGAAGCGATGTCGGAATGTCCTCAAAGTGATGAACGAAGTGAAGAACGATAAATAAAACAATCAAAGGTCAGACTACGCCTTCCCCTGCGGCCAACTCACTACGTTCGCAACCCGCACGTCTGACCTTTCTCGCTCATAAGATTCCTACTCCATGCTTCGCAACGTCGGGGTCCGCGAGAGAGGCCCCGACTTGGAGCTTAACGGAATCTCATCGCTTCGCTCCCTTTGAATAATATAACCTTTCTTTTCTGTGAGACGAGTTGAGCACATGGAACGATAGTGGAGTGGGCGAAACGAGGCAAAACTCGATTACAACAAATGCAACAAAAATAGTCATATATATAAAATCGACCTCATTTCCAAGCGAAATGTTGCATTTCGCGCTTTTGAGGCATTTAAACCCTGATTTGTGAGAGGACGGCTACGCCCTCCCCTCTACAAAAATATGTATCAAATAAATCAAGTAATATATGGAAAAGCAAACAATTGTAGTACCAAAAGGTATAAAGTTTTTGAGCAATTGGTCAGGATTCAGTTTACCAGATCATCCTTGTATCATTAATAAACAGATAACAGGATGTGGTTTTACTGAATTTTGTTTAAGATCAAATCTTAATGTAATCCTATGTTCTCCACGTAAGATCCTGTTAGAGAATAAGGAAGAGCAGCATGCTGGTAATGTTTATTATGTAAAGAACAGTATGGAAAAACAACTAAACTTTGAGAAGGACATGAATAAGAGTAAGGATGAATCATCTTCTTCTGAAGTCTCGGTTGTTGATCCCGCTGCTGAAGTTCGAAAAATAAAAAATGGTATTAAGTCATATATCAATAGTTGTATATTTGATGGAAAACCGTGTAAGATTCTAGTTACCTATGACTCATTTAGACTAGTAAAGGATGCTATATCTGACTTAGAACTTCAAGGAGTAAGTATGTCAAACTTTAATATAGTAGTGGATGAGTGGCAGGCAATTTTTGTTGATAGCACTTTTAAATCAACAACAGAGATTGATTTTGTATATCAACTACAAGGTTTAAAAAAAGTATGCTTTGTTTCAGCTACTCCAATGATTGACAAGTATCTAGAAATGATGGATGAATTTAAAGATCTACCATATTATGAACTTGACTGGAAAACAGCAGATCCACTAAGGGTCACTAAACCATTTCTAGAAGTCCATCCCAGCGGAAGATCAATTATAGCTATTGCTGCAGATATAGTAGACCAATATAGGAAAGGAGAATCTGAAGTATTTGCTTATAGAGATGAATTTGGAAATATCAATGAGGTAAAGTCAAGAGAAGCGGTATTCTTTGTTAATTCAGTAAAGAATATATGTGATATAATTAGAAAGGCAAATCTTACATTAGATGAATGTAATGTTCTTTGCTCCAGAGAGTCTGATAATAATAAGAGAGTAAGAATGGCCTTTGGCATTAAAGGAAAGAATATTAATGTATTAGGAAAGGTCCCTACTAGAGGAGAACCACATAAGATGTTCACGCTATGTACTAGAACGGTCTATCTAGGAGCAGACTTTTATTCGACAAATGCTAAGTCATACATATTCTCAGATGCCAACATAGACTGTTTAACAGTTGATATCACGCTGGATCTGCCACAAATTCTAGGAAGACAAAGACTAGATTGCAATCCATGGAAGTCTAGAGCAGAACTGTACTATAAAACACTAGCCTCCACTAGAGAAGAAGCACTTGAGGATATGAAAAAGAGAATGGATGAAAAAGATAAACTAACAAAAGATCTACTTCAATCCTATGAAGAGTCCTCAACTAAATATGCTTTGGCAAAAACTTATTTATATGTTGCAAAGACATCCAATTATAGAGAAAACTATGTAGCAGTAAATGTTCATGCAGGCAATACATTAGTTCCGGCTTATAATACTCTTGTCAAGATATCAGAGCTTAGAAATTATGAAGTTCAACAAGTAGATTATAAGGACAGATTTAGTGTAGCAACGGCGCTTGATAGGGAAGGAAATGATGTAGAAGTTTCTGAAATTGATAGTATTATTCAAGATATAGAAGATCAGCAAGGTTTTCCAGCTAAAATGGAATATATTTACAATCTAAATATACCAGAAGAAGTAATGGATATAGTATTAGGCAGACTTCCAATAGAATATGGAAACTTTTATAGGTCAGTAAGTCCAGAAGAAGCAAGGAGACTATCTTATCGAAAGGGAGAATTAGGCAAGCGATATGATAGAAGTTATAATAATCAACAAATAGATTCTGATGAACTTAAAGACAGAATATATAAGGAGTTCTGTATTGGGTCCAAGTATCCAAGTTCAGATATAAAAGAGAGGCTTGGAAAAATTTATATGGATCTTAAATATTCAAAAACCCCTAAAGCAAACGATCTAGATGAATATTTTGAGCTTAGGGATTGTCAGGTAGCTAATAAAGAGACCGGCAAAAGAGATAGAGCTTACGAGATAATTAAAAAGAAATAAAATCCTTATAAGTGATAGATATAGTGTTTGAGCCATTGTATCTTGATGTTGTTAGTTAGTTTTTGGTAGGGGGACTGAGTCTGGGAAGATTTGGTCCCTCTTTAAACTCTTATATATGAAACAACAAGAAAAGATATGATGAAAGGAGATTTAATTAGAGCAAATGATGGGGTAATACAATACGACCCGACAAACCCAGAATCCATTAACGCCGCTTTGAAGATAATTATGCAAACGTCTCAAGTGGCAGGATTCAATATAGGTGCTCAGAAGATTAACTACAAGGCTGGCTACAAGGATGGGCTGGTGAAAGGGATTATTATTGGTTCCTTGTCTGTCCTAGCTTTGGGTATCTTAGGCGCTGTGGTTATTAAAAAGAGGATGAAGTGATTTGTCCTCTTTTATTTCACACCCATCCCCCCACTCATAATTTCACTCACAGATCCATCCCCAGTGAGTCAGCCTTTATGAGTATCCCTGGGTGTAATTTTTCCCCGGTCGAGATAGATTTATAGCCTTATTTATGAGAAAAACAGATAATAGATATGAAAACGAAATCAGGTAAAGAGGTAGTTAATATCTCAAGGTTTCCGGTGTTTACAAGTCCTAGTGTAGATGGTATTCCTGAGATGTCGATAAAAGGAGAAATTGATGGAAAGACAGAATGGTGGGATATTAAAGGAAGACATTATAACATTCCAGACTTCACAAGGGACCCGGAGATGGATTTAGTATTAGAGGAGAAGTAATTAAGCTCTCCTCTTTTTTTTTACCGTCCCTGATTTCCTAAATTCCTTATTTATGTAATACTAAAACCTATGAAAAAATCAAAATGGAACAAAGGGAAGGTAGTTAGAAAAGATGAACTGCCAACCATTAATTTTGTAGGACCCGAAGATAGAAATATGTATCAAAATTTCGGGATCCTAGGAATTTCAAAGTTATCCGAGATAGGCATTGATGGCCGCTATAATTGTAATACGCCTCGGATGTCTAGAAGATGGTTTAATTTACCTATACCTGATGAGTTTGAGGTATTCTTTCTATATGGCTACAAACCGATGAATTGCTTCTATATGTTTTACGGATATAGGATAAGAATTGATTATTTTGATGTCAATGTCCTGATAGAAGTTAGAGAGAGACGAGAGGGAAAATGTAGTCGAGAAGAAGTGAGACAGAAGCTGATAAAATGTCTGGTAGAGAAAGGATACGAAACTGAGATTATAGGAGATAGGGAATTTATTAGTGTTAGAAGAGGGAAGACATAGTTTCTCCCTTTTCTTTTGTTTCCTTATAATTGATATGAACAAGAATTATAAGAAGGACATTGAATCGTTCTTAGATTTTGTCGAGGGGAAAATAGCAAACCCGACACACAAAGCATTATCAGTCTACAGAAGATATGAAAAGAAAATTAAAGACGTTTCTATTTGGCCCGATATATTTGGTGATCTTTATGGTGGAGTTTATATTTGTAATCATGGTGGAGGTTATTACACTATTGATGGAGTTCATGATTGCTTTCCAAAAACTCATTATAAGAGCATCGAATCGCTTTACCAGGACCATCAAAAAGGAATCCAATTAACTCTAAGGTCCGTCTATGAGAACTTTTATCAGTCCGGGTATGATGAGTTTTTAGAGGATTCTTGGGATGATGAAGAAACCGCCGAAGATCTTGATACAGTGGTTAATGATTTCTATGGGGTTATGTTTAAGGGAGGATCGACCGATAATATTAGTATGAAATCTTATGCCCTGGTAGAAGAATATAGAGATAAAAATATATATGACCCGGAGAAGTGGCCTGAGATATTCAATAAGATAACCCACGATATGATAGGTGAAGACTTTTTATGGCGGGATGAGGAGGGTTATCATATCTTCGAGTTCCTAGATTGGTTCTCTAATGATGAGTGCGGTAGTTTTGAAGAGGCATATCGAGAAATCATTGGATGGGAGATTGAGGTTTTAGATTTTAGAGATGTCTGGAATAAATTCTATCGGCACTATCTTAGTATGAGAGAATCTATTATGGCGGCTAATGAGGATTAATAAAAAAAAGAAGAGAGATTTTTGGTCTCTCTTTTTATTTAGTCTTCATTGTCCAGTATTGCTTCAGCCTTATAAGCACCTAGATGATAAGTATCGGCTGGATACCAGAAATTACCAATCTTGATCTCAATCTTATTATGATAATCTTTATTCTCAATTGGTATCAGATCTTTTATTTTCCCCAGATCAGTATCAGGGGTTGAGTATGTATATGAAACTGGTACTAGGACTGGATCTATTCTTTTATACTCCCCATTTTCAATTACATAGGTCGCACTAAGATCGCAGCCAAGAACAATATTCCCAGTTTTCGCATGAGTTTTTGTACTGCTATTCCATTTCGTTTCTTCCTCTAACCATAGCTTATATACTTCTATTTTCGTGCTAGATATTACTCTTGCTCCATATACCCGGTTTGCGTCGTAGTATGAACTATTGGTGAAATTTTTTGATATAACTTGATTGTACTTGGCTTCTCCTGATCTGACAGCTCTTAGTTCTGTTGGTTTGTTTATATTTCCTTCAATCAGCCCCTTAAACCTGTCAACCATATTTTCTACTTCAACTACATTCATCTTAGGGAGTGGCAGATCGACAAGAATATTAGCCATTGAATTAATACCAACTAAGATATCGCCAATAACGTAACCATTCACCTTATGGCTGTAGTATTGGTGTTTAGTTAAGAAGGTGTGATATGTCGAAACTTTATATAGCCCGGGTTCTTGATATCCACCTGTTATCATTCGCCAATCCTGTTTCCCTAGATAATAAGCTTCAGGCCAATTCTTTGTTTTATATGCCTTGCCAACTACTAAATCTCTTGCCCCAATATTAGCTTTCTTAGTGGCTTCCTTTAGTTTGACTGATGCTATATAGTCTTCGGATGTGGTAGGCAAAAGAACTAGATCTGCCTTATCCCAAGCATATACAAATTTTCCCCTCAGCCCTTCTTCTGGTGTATAGCCGGCTTCTTGGAGGATATAGATCAGATTGGAAAAGGTTATCTCAAATTCAAACCCACGAGGATCATAAACTCTAACATACTCTTGTCTCTGATTCCAACCACTCTTAGTTCCACCCGCTACTTTCTTATTGATCTCTAAACCTTCGACTGGTGTATTCTCAATCTCAAGTGGTGTAATAGTTTCGTCTCGCCAACCTTCCCATGACGTTTCTTTAGCTATCTTTGTGCCTTTGAAATACGTAACATAAGCAAGTCGGCCAGTGAAGGTATTATGCTCTCTTTTCTGAAACCCAACCATTAAGCGGTCAGGAATGTTTAGTTGATCGTTTATTTCTTCTTTCATACATAGATAAGATTTATACCTGACATCAAGCGCCAATAGCCTTATTAATGTAGAGAAACCATGGATATAATGTAACAATGAAAGACTCTACATTTTGTTTAACTATTAAATATTATAAAGATGTTTGAAATACCAAGATTATATTATCCCGGTATGAAGATAAACCACGAGACAGAAGTGGTAATAGTAAAAGAGGTCGACATAGGTAATGGAAGAATGAAAAAAGTCAATTATGTCGTCTCTAGAAAGTACAAAAATCGTTTGGACGAATTAGAAATAAAACGTCTTAAGAAGATTATTGAAACTGGAGAAAGCGAAGAGATAAAGAAGCTAAGACAGACGATAGGTGAAAATGAATCCTACATATCTGAGTTAGAGTATGAAATCAAATCACTGAATGCCGATAAAGAAAGTCTTAAATCTCATCTGGCTGCCGCAAAAGAAGAAAACAAACAATATAAGAGCGGCGTCAAGGCAACTGAAATGTATCTTAGTCTGCGTGAAGAATTAAATGCAGAGAAAAAGAACACAGCTGCCGTTAAAAAGAGACAGTCTGAGTTTATAAAAGACTTATTGGCGAAACAGAGAAAGATTGATTCACTTGAAGAGACGATCTTGAAGCTTAAAAAACAACTAGGAGAAGGAGTATAAATCTCCTTTTCTTTTTGTTCCGCTGAAAAGCCATTAAACCCTTATATATGGTTTAGGTTTTAGTACTGACGTGGGGCGACAAGGTTCGTTAAACATGCTATGGGTCGCCCCCATTTTTAAAACCTATTTATTTTTTTTTATCCGTCTGAGAGAGTTCAAGAGCCTTATATATGAGACAATAAGAAAAGGAATATAAAATGGACAAAGTAAAAGAATTAAAGGTTTCAGATGGCACAATTGTAAAAGTGATGCCTAAGAAAACCAATATTGGCCTACCAGTTAATGGCAGCGCTGATGGAAAGTTAATTCAGTTTCGAGCGGATCTAATCTCTTATCTCCCTGAACGTATAGCAGTATTTGAGATTTTGAGAGGGATCTGGACTGCCATGTTCGGAGAGAATGAGGCAGAATCTTTACTGAATCAGTTTAAGAAGGAGTACAATATTGAGAGGTAGTACTCCTTTTATTTTGCCCTCAATGCCTTATTAGTGGTTCTCGAGGTGGGTGAATAATAGTAGCCTGCCTCATTTTTTTACCGTCTATGATCTCTCTATAGCCTTATATATAGAGATAACGAAATGCAAAATAGGCAAAGTAGTGAAAAAAGTAAAAACTATAGATTTAGGAATTTCATTGGCACATACTATGATTAGCTTGTATGTGTTTGATGGAGAGAATGAGGGCGATCTTAAAAAGGTTGCCAGATTAAAACGAACACCAATTAAAAATGGTGTTATGGGACACACATCCCCAAGACGATGGGCACAATCGCATGGCGTAGATCCAATTTACATCTTCGTCAATACAAATAGAAAGAATGAACTATCATCAGTTTTTAGGACACTTCCACATGAAATCAGTCATGCTATAGGAAATGTTGCTGAGAAGTTTAATCTTGAATACAATAGCGAACCAGTTGCATACTCTGTTGGATTTGTAACAGAGGCATTTCAAATAGCCCTATTAAAAGAACTTGGGTATAGTGTTAAGAAAAAGGAAGAGGCATGATTTATATCCTCTTCTTTTTTTATACCGTTTATAAAGACATAGTTGCCTTATTAATGTAGAGGAATACCTAATGACAATGTATTAAGGAAATCCCTACATTTTTGTTTAATCTATTAGCTTAATTACAGTTATGGCTAAAACTAATTACGTACCTATGTACGACCGGTATACCGTAATGCCTGACGGTTCCGTAGTAATGCATGAAATGGGCAAGCACGTGGATTCAGAAAATATCCGCGAAGCTTATGAATCCTATGGACGAGAGAAGTCTAGAGGATATAGCGACTTTACTAAATAAAATAGTAGAGGTTCGGTATAGAGCAAATGATGTGATATCATTTGACTCTTTTTTTTGTTTCTGAAATGATATAATCCGCGTAAACCAAGACATCAAATTCTTATACTTGAATGGACCTAGGTGTGTCTCTAGGTCTAAGATTAAATTTTTAATTATATTTTAAACAAACTTTAATTTTTACATTTTAAATTTTTAGATTTTTATGAGTAAAGTAGAAGATTTTATGGCAAAACTGGCAGCACAGACTGCCCCAATGCAAAAGAACAATCAGCCTAGAACAAACACAAAGTCGGTTGAAAAGATTTCTCTGAACTTCCCTGGCAACTTTGGACGTTATCAGGTTCTCCCACTCGACAGCGTTGTAACAGACTACCCTTATGTAACTCTGTTCAATACTAGAGAGATCGCCATTCCTAAAAAGCAGGTTGGTGCTGATGGAACTGAGACTCCTTATACAGCTTGGGTAAAGCTCCTTCCTAAAGAGGGCTATCAGATGAAAGACATGACTGGTCGTGTGGTATCTTCACTTACTGCAGAAGAGGAACAGCTTCTTGGTGAGGCTCATACACTCTTTGATCAGCTCTTTACTGAGGTTGATGCAAGGAATAACCTCCAGATGCAGAAGGATCTTTGCAGAAAGAGAAATTATACTCTCTTCCACGCAATGTGCCTGAATAAGTGGGATTTTGAAGACTCTCGTGTACCTAAGAGACAGAATTTCTGTGGACTTTTTGTGTGCACTGCTAAGGGCTTCATGAACGCCGTCGAAGATAATATCAACGAGAAGACTTTGATGAATGGTGGCGATGCTAGTTGGATTCAGGGTATTTATAACCGTGAATTAACTGGTCGTGATGGTTTCGTGATGTTCTCGATTTCCAAATCAAAAACATCAGCTGGATATTCAGTAACTTGCAGTCACGAGAGTGGAAGATCCCAGATGCTTTCTGGTGTAACCATTCCTTCTGAGGATGCAGAGATGATGAAGGATCCTGTTGCTAGCTTCTTAGGCTGGCAGGCCAATCGTGAAGAGGGTGTTCCGGATGGTCAGAGAAGACTATTCAATGCAAATCTAATTAAAGAGGCTATCTCTTTCATGACAAATCAGCTTGCTGCTATTCGTCTTAACAAGCAGAATGGCCAGAGCATTGAAGCAGCCATCAAGGCCACTAACGACCTTGCTCTGAAAAATGCAGTTGCTCAACAGCAGCCTAAGACCAACGATCCTATGCTTGCTGCAGCTCAACCTCAGGCACCTCAGGTAAATGCAGAGAGAGTTGTTAATTCAAATAACGCTCCATTTAGCACTCCTGCAGCTGCCCAGATTGACCCTATTACTGGTGCTCCTGTAGCCCCTGCAGCAGCCCAACCTCAGGCCCCGTTCTCAGCCCCTAGCTTTGGTGGCTTTGGACAGGCACCTAAGAGCGACCTTCCTTTCTAAACTAGGCTGAAAGGAATAAAATCATCTATATAGAGAGTGAGATACGAAATGTTTCACTCTCTATATCTTTAAACTATTAAAAACGAGAATGTTAAGTAATAAGTATAATCAAGTATGGGTAGACGGTTCATGGCTTCTTACTAGATCGCTATGGATGGCTACAAAAGACTTAGAAATTGATCAGTTTAACCCGGGGGATGTAGTTCGTCTTTGTTTATATACTATCTCAAAACTCAGCAAAGATTGGGGAATTACAAATGACAAAGTAATAACTGTCTGGGATAAATGGAGCAAAGATTTCGGTGGATACTGGAGAAGTTGGATGATTAAAAATTATGTTCAGTATAAAGGATCAAGAAAGTTTATCACAGAAGAGACAATCGAAGAAATGAGAAATGATCCTAATGTTACTGAAGAAGAACTTAATAAGGCAATTCGAGAGCTAGCAACCAATAAGATCAAGTTTAAAGCAAAGGAAATTATGATGAATGAGTTTCCTAAGATTGGTATTCCTTCATATTACTGGGAGGGACTTGAGTTCGACGATATAGTATCAATTGCCTCATTTCAACTTTATCAACCAGGTGGAAAGCCGAATGTTATATTTACAAAGGATAGTGATCTTCAGTATAGTACCTGTCCTAATTGTATCTGGGCTTGTCCTCCTAAGTCTGGTGAAACTGAACCAAAGATAATTACATACGATGAGATGTATTATCAAATTCCAGAGCCGTTGAGAAATGCAGGCCTGAGTCTTTATAACTACAATGCTCTTATGAATGCTGCCGGTTTTATGGGGCACAACGATATGGGGGTTGCTAAAAAGAGTCATACAAATTCAGTATCAGCCCTTTTGAGAATTATGTCAGGGGATTATAGTGATATTGAAAATGTAGATATGTTTAAGGCCCAATTAGCAAGCTATGATCTTTCTCAATTTCCAGATATTGAAAGAGTAAAGTATGATATCTCGAATTTTGATAAGATAGGCCATTATGGAAATTTAAATGATTTTCATGATTTTTGTACTAGGAATAAAGTAACTCAGGTGTCAGACAAGTACTATTCAGCTATGATGGACCGATTTGATCAGAAATTATTTACAGAATGATAGATATAGTAACATTGAAGGGAGATAAATATAGTTTTGATCCCACCACTCTCGAAGTTTATCTTAATGGTATGCTTCAGGATCAATCATTTCTAGAGCCTATATTTTGTGATGCAGCCGATGGAGAACCTGTATTTAGTGGGATCTTGAATAAAGTAACCAACCAAATCATCTCTCGGACTGGTCATGTAAATAATATAGACTCAAATATCGACTAAGGGCTATGGCATTATTTTCAAGACCGTTTACAATTGGCGACTTAATGAACATAGACTCCGGCCGACAATCACGAGCTTCTGGTTGTGTCGTGAAATTAGAAAAGATATATCACGAAGTCAAAGAAGAATCAATTCTCGACAGGTTTAAAGCTCGTTTCTTCGGCCGATCTGTAGCTAAGAGATACTATGTGATTCTTAAGTTCTCAGTTACGTCAGAGAAGGGGAGTGTACATTCGGTCTTTATTAGAATATCCCCCGACTTTAACCTGACGAATTGGAAAACAAATAAAGTCAGAATCTATTGTGATTGCGCAGACTTTAAATATCGAAGTGCTTTTCTCTTAGGTCAGCACGATTCCTTATTTTTGACAGATAAGATAAGAATGACATTAGGACCAGCAATAGAGAATAAGCCAAAGGAAAAGACAGCTACATCACTTCTATGTAAACACGCATATGCAGCTCTAAATTATCTAGTTCTTAATTATTCGAGTATAATGAAAACCATCTAATGAAGAACTGGATCTTATTGGGTAAAGAGGATGCAGAATTAGTGTTTTGGAATAATTTTGATTTTCCACTTAACTATTGGGGAGAATCAGCGTGGGAGATTAGATGTGGAGATAGAGGAAGATGTAAATATGATTGGGATAGGTATGTTGAGAAGAACGCATTTCAAATCTTCTACAATCCCAGGACAAATAAGTTTAGGGCATATCTCAAGTTGTATATTCATCATAGTGTAAAGAAAATAGATCCCGACCCACTATACCTAAAGAATCCAGAGTTTATTTCTAAGATCGACAGGTTTTGGTTGTCTGGCCGGGATTTTAAAAGTTGCCTAAGTGTTAAACGTACGATTTAGGAGAGGGCGAATAATAAAGAAGATTGATAGGCAGATAATGTCCGGGATCGAGTTGGATTATAGATTTAGAAATGAAATTCTATCCTCACTTGAACTTCAAGCTATCTCGCTTATCTACTATATTAATCCAAGTAAAATTGATCCTAAGACTGGCATGGTAAGTTTGTCTTGGGTAGCGGTGAGTTTTGATAAGTTCTATGGCTACTTTGATTCTGAGGCCCATGAAGCTACTATACTTGATATCGTAGTGTCAGTTAATAATGATGGAGCGAAAAAGGATAAAGAGTATATACTAAAAGAATTAGGAAAGTTCATAGTTAGAAGAACTGATCAAACTATACCACACATAACATTAAAGTTTCTCTGAAATGGCATAATTTGCTGTTTCAGAGCTTTTTTGTTCTTATTTATGAATGAATTTTGAAACAACTAATCTTGAAGACACTATAACATCAGGAGGACTCTTTCACGTAGAGATAGAAGGGTGGGAGTGTGTCCTCGGTTTTTGTTTAAATAAAGATGAAGAAGATAAAATTGTATACGTGATTATTAATAAAAAAGCAGTACCAAAAGAAATGTTTAAGATTATCTTTGATACTGCAATGAATCTTATCGGATATTCAAAGAAATATGGAGAATATGAAGTTAGGTTCTACTATGATGAAGATTTTAAAATTACTAAATTAGATGAGCAAAATACTAGCAGTTGCGGACATTCACATTAATGATTACAAGTCTAGAAACCCTGAGAATAAGTATCGATTATATCAGGGATCTCGGACAGTTGCACAAAACATTATTAACGTTGGTAAAGCACAGGGTTGCGATTATATAGTTTTCGCCGGTGATATAATTGAGAAGAGTGTAGTCAGACCATATATTCAGGCTGAAACAAAGTTCTTCTTAGATACAATCATGGCAAATTTTAAAGAAGGCTATATAATCTGGGGAAATCATGATCTAGACGGGAAGAGTTTAAATCAGGAAATATCGGATGCATGTCTTGGTGTTATGCTTCCTCCCAATCTTCACTATGCACACCAGAAATCACTAAAGATAGATAATACGATAATTGGTTTTTCTAACTGGATGCCTAAGTTTGATCTATCTTGGATACAGGGTAAAGTTGATGTTCTATTTACTCATGCCACTATTAACTATTCCCCAGATTCGTCAGACTTTATTGAATCACAGAAACTAGATGAAAGTAAGTTTGATCTAGCTATTTGTGGTGATATACATAGAATGGCAGCTCTTGGGAAGTATGTATCAATTGGTGTTCCTCAGAAATGTAAACTTGGTGATAGTGATGATTCTAGTGGTGTGGTTTTTGACTGTGTTACTAAATCATATACCTGGGTAAACCTGAATCCAAACGATAACCTAATGAAGTTTGTAGTGACTGATGATGTTACTATGCAAGATAAATGGGATCCAGATACATTGACTTGGTATGTATATAAAAGTGCAGATAGTGCTTTTGCTGCTGATGGAAACGTAAAGATCAATACCTGGAATGAAGTAGAGAACCTTATAGAAGATGCTGTTATTAAGACAAATTTACAGGCAATTCATGGTGAGGTATTAGCTAACATAGGAAACATAGATGAAGGAGAGGTTGATTTTGACTTTACCTTACATCGACTACATTGTGAAAACTGGAGAAGTATAGAAAATGCAACCATCGATTTTAAGAGAGGTGATAAAATATTTCTTCAGGGTGCAAACGGAGCCGGTAAGTCTAGTCTCCTAAGCGCTCTAAAGTATGCTTTCCTCGATACATCCACTACAGTTGGTCTACAATCATTAAAACCATTTATCCAATTTGGTGCTAAGTCTTGTTTAACTGAAGTAGAGTTTGCATATCAAGGATCAGAGTATAAGCTCAGGAGAGGAACAAAAGAGTTTGGTCTCTGGATAAATGGAGAAGAACAGAAGTTCCCCGACAAGAAGTACTTTGAGAAGGACGTACGTGATAGATTTCCGTTCATTAATTACCTAGATGATGCACTATTCTTTGATGCAGATCACCATAGATTTATTGGTGGTATGAGTCCAGAAAGAAGAACCGAAGTAATATCTAAGTTCCTAAAGCTTGACAGAATCGATGTCCTAAACGATACTGCTTCGGCTCGACTAGATGAAG